>FUWD013177722.1_pt1 | contig 27291 bp, 34 predicted proteins | sample 1063281 | NCBI WGS metagenome assembly FUWD01 (sample SAMEA79048168, study PRJEB19326) | metagenome | biome: marine | reverse complement strand
GCCAGCGTTAGCAATGCCTGTCCGCTATGCCTATTTGCCACAACACAGACTCCAGCCATTGATTCTGTCTTGGTTGTTTTGGGTAAGGATGAAGCTGTAGAAAGGCTCTCCAAGGTCGTCTAAGACAGAATTTGCGTCCTCCTACAAAAATAGGATAAAATCTTGGATTGTTTTGAGTGTCTTGTAGATTTTTAGCGAGATTACGGGGGTATAGCTCAGCTGGGAGAGCGCTTGCATGGCATGCAAGAGGTCAGCGGTTCGATCCCGCTTATCTCCACCAAGCATTTAAAATAGCAGCATTAGTTTTAGTAGTAGTCCAGGTCCCCATCGTCTAGAGGCCTAGGACATCACCCTTTCACGGTGAGTACGGGGGTTCGAATCCCCCTGGGGACGCCAAAATTTTTGGCTAGTTGTGAGTAGTAAGTTGTGACACAAGTAGCATGCGATGTACTTGGAGCGGTAGTTCAGTTGGTTAGAATATCGGCCTGTCACGCCGAGGGTCGCGGGTTCGAGTCCCGTCCGCTCCGCCAAGTAAGTTTAAAAAGCCCCTGCATAAGGGGCTTTTTTCATTTCAAGCAATCTCTTTACAGATTCTTAGTAGCCGATGGTTTTGGTGCGGCTTTATAAAGAGGCTCAACCGAAGGCATTAGCGCAGTCAATTGCTCAATTCGAGTTTCACCAGAAGGATGGGTGGATAAAAACTCTGGTGAACTATTGCCTTTAGTCGCCTTCAACATTTTTTGCCAAACACTAATTGCGCCCATGGGGTTATAGCCAGCTCTTGCTGCTAGCTCTAATCCAATGGCATCAGCCTCAGATTCATTCTCTCTGGAGTTGGGCAGCACAATTGCGTATTGCGCCACTTGGTTGGCGGCACTCACAGCTGAACCATAAGGGCCAGCCACTGCCATGGCGATATTGACAAGTACGTTTTGCGCTGCCGCTTGGGAGACACGCTCTCTACCATGCTCTCTAAGTGCATGCGCAATCTCGTGACCCATGATTGCGGCAATTTCATCATCATTTAAATTTAACTGCTCAATAATCCCTGTGTAGAACGTAATCTTTCCGCCTGGTGCGCAAGTGGCATTAAGAACCGGTGCATCGATCAAGGTGAGGCGCCAATCCCACTGTTTTGTGTCATCTCGAAAAGCTGCGGTCTGTGGAATGAGTCGATTCGCAATGAACTTCAACCGATCATAGGTGGGTCCTGACGTGACCAGTATATTTTTCTCTTTTGCTTTTTGATTTTGCTCGCTATAACTTGCAGCAGAGAGGCGATTTACGTCCTCTGAAGAAGCCATCATGAACTGCGATCGATTTACGCCGACCGCTCCAGGCCTAGTAGTGTTGGCACAAGCGGAGAGGAGGGCGGAAACTGCAAGGATCCAAAAGATGCGAATGCTCAAGTGAGATCCCTGCATTTATAACAAATGACTTGATGTCTTATTTCTTTTTAGGTGAGGTAATAGATGCGGCCATGGCATCGAAATATATTACTTTAACCTGCTCACCAACATTCACATCGGCTAACAATTGTGGGTTCTTAACTGTCACTACAGTAACTTTTCCGCTTGGGCCCTTAACGGAAACTAATTTCTTAGCGCGATCAACTGCAACAATGTCAGCAATGATCGTTGTGGTGTTGGTAATTGTGCGAGTTGGCTTTTCACCAGGCTTAGAAGCAACTTCAGAGGAAGTTTCAACTTTGCTACGAATGCCATCGCTCTTAGTTTTAATCAACTCAATTGCTACAGCCAATTCGTAAGTAACGCTTAGGCGGTCGCCTTTTTTGATTTGATCAAAACTCTTGATCTCAGGGCCAGCAACAAATTTAGATTCACCTTCATTGTTTTTAAAGAAAATCGTACGAGTTTTCTTATCAATCTTGGTAACTGTGCCTTCATATAGCTGGAAAACATTGTCAGTTACAGCCGCATCTACAACTACAGCATTTGCTGCACTAGGTGTTTGAGCTATCACAAGTGCTGGGCCCGAAAGTAGAGCTGCGGCTACGAGGGTAATTGGGGCGAATTTAATTTTCATAACTTTCCTTAATATTAAGTGCTTCTATAGTGATATTAGCGTATTTTTATACCCAATTTGACCTAAAACGCCACCCCCTAGGGCTCAAGGAAATTTATAGGCTTCTTTGATAACATCAGTTCTTTTGCAGCGCCTTGATCAAAAGGAATGAGATGCCCCGTTTCGCCGCTAACCTCACCATGCTTTTTAATGAAGTGCCATTTTTGGAGCGCTTTGCACTTGCCAAAACTCGCGGGTTTAAAGCTGTCGAATTTCTCTTTCCCTATGAATTTGATGTTCAGGCGATTAAATCTGCTTTAGATAACAATGCCTTAAAGCTAGTGCTCCACAACCTACCAGCTGGTGATTGGGGCGCTGGCGAGCGAGGAATTGCCTGTTTGCCCGATCGCGTTACCGAGTTTCGGTCTGGGGTCGCCAAAGCTATTGAATACGCCACCATTCTTGGGGTACCCCAATTAAACTGTCTCGCTGGTAAGGCTCCGGCAGGTTCTGATCCAAAAGTACTTCACGACACTTTTGTGGCTAATCTTCAATACGCGGCCAGTGAACTAAAGAAAGCTGGCTTAAAGCTTTTGATTGAGCCAATCAATACGTTCGATATTCCTGGCTTTTATCTCTCTAAGACGGAGCAGGGGATTGCTATATTGGATGTCTTGGGTGCTGACAATGCGTTCTTGCAATACGACATTTATCATGCGCAGCGCATGGAGGGCGAGTTGGGTAACACCATTCAAAAGCACCTCAACCGAATAGCGCATATTCAACTGGCCGATAACCCAGGTCGAAATGAGCCAGGCACCGGAGAAATTAACTACGAATATCTTTTCGGCTTGTTAGATCACCTTGGTTACGACGGCTATATTGGCTGTGAATATAAACCCCTTAAATCCACCGAGGCAGGTCTTGGGTGGATGAGTCAATACGAACAAGAATAAAAAAATAGGAAGACATCATGAGTAAGTTAAAGCTGGGTTTCGTTGGTCTCGGAATTATGGGTGCGCCTATGGCGGGTCATTTAGTTGCTGCTGGTCACCAAGTATTTATCAATACTCGCAGCAAGATTTCAGAAGAGCTATCTAACAGCTCTGCGATTCCATGCTCCAGTCCGGTGGAAGTTGCCAGCAAGGCGGACATCATCATCACGATGGTGCCAGATACCCCCGATGTTGAAAAAGTATTGTTTGGTGAAAAGGGTATTGCATCTGGATTGAGTAAAGGCAAGATTGTTGTCGATATGAGCTCCATCTCACCCATCGCAACAAAGGAGTTTGCTCAAAAGATTAATACCCTTGGATGTGAGTATCTGGACGCACCTGTTTCTGGCGGTCAACTTGGTGCCAAAGGTGCAACACTTACCATCATGGTTGGAGGCAGCGATGCCACATTTGCAAAGGTAAAACCCGTATTTGAATTAATGGGCAAAAACATTACTTTGGTTGGCGCCAATGGTGCCGGTCAAATTACGAAGGTTGCCAATCAAATTATTGTGGCCTTAAATATTGAAGCAGTTGCTGAAGCGCTGGTATTTGCCTCAAAAGCCGGCGCCGATCCTGCTAAAGTTCGCGAAGCATTAATGGGCGGCTTCGCTAGTTCCAAGATTTTGGAAGTTCATGGTGAGCGAATGATTAAACGCACATTTGATCCTGGCTTTAGGATTGAGCTGCATCAAAAGGATTTAAATCTTGCGCTCAGTAGCGCTAAAGCCTTAGGCGTCTCCTTGCCCAACACTGCAACCGCTCAAGAATTATTGAACTCCTGCAGCGCTCATGGCGGAAAAGCTTGGGATCATTCAGCAATGGTCAAGGCCTTAGAAAAAATGGCGAACTTTGAAATTGGTCAGAAGGCTTAAAAGAAGATTATGAGAACAACGCTGTTGGTTTATCTTCACGGATTTCGCTCCTCTCCGAACTCAACTAAGGCGGTGATGACTGGTGAGGCGGTGAGGGCGCTTTCAACGTCTGACAATATCTATGAATGGTATTGCCCTCAATTGCTTGCATCGCCTAAGGAAAGTATCGATATGGTTGTTAAGCATATCGACCAATCTAAAGCAGATCGCATAGTCATCATTGGATCTTCATTGGGTGGTTTCTATACAAACTATCTGGCTGAGAAATATCAATGCAAAGGTATTGCTTTAAATCCCGCTGTTTATGCTGCTAGAGAATTGGAACCCCATGTTGGCATGATGACCGCTTACGATAGTGAGGAGCCATTTGATTTCAAGGCTGAGTACATTGATGAGCTACGTGCTTTGCAGGTTGACAAGATCATCAATCCAGAGCGATATTTTTTAATCGCCGCAAAGGGTGATGAGCTCCTAGACTGGAAAGAGATGTCTGCTTTTTATCCTGGTGCCAAGCAACTGATTCTTGAGGGCAGTGATCATGGTATTGCCGACTATGTTGATCATCTACCGGCATTGATTGAATTTATCGAGCATTAATTTCTTGATTGATTCATTTGGCAATCTATTTCAATCCATACGCAGAAGATCTCTGTGGATTCTGATTGCCGCCATTTTTCTATCAGTCCTTGGGCACCTGATTTTATTTTTTGGGCTTCCTTTCTTTTCTTTCAGCAGTCCGCCCCCCATCGCTGAAGACCTGATTATCAAAACAGAACTTCGTGTTGAGCCGCCTAAAAAGATTCAACTTAGCAGTGCACCAAAGAAAAATCTACACCCAAGAAAACCAATGCTGTATCTGCAGATCCGATTTCAGATGTAGGCAAAGGAGGGCAGGGGGCATTAGGCAATCAATCTGGCCAAGCTTTTCGTCTCCCAGATTCTGGAACCTATTATTTCGATGCCTATGTTGATGGTCAGCTTTATCAAACTGCGCAATTAGACTGGATTGCGGAAGACAATAATTACCGTCTCTATATCAACATACCTTACGCAGTTGTTGGGCCATTTGTCTTTGAATCCCGTGGATCGGTCGATGCATATGGAATAGCTCCCTCAATCTACTGGACGCAACGCGGAACAAAACCCCCGCGTTACTCTAGATTCGATCGAGATCAGAATGGAGTAGGGAAGATGTACTTCTCTGAGAAGCCTGAATTCACTCCCGATTTATTGCCAGGAACCCAAGATCGATTTAGCCTGATGTTCCAATTTGCCTCACTATTAAATGGCAGCGACAAAATTGATGATGCTGGAAGTATTAGGGCACTTCCTGTCGTCGACTACAACACGCTAGAAATATGGCAATTTAAGAGTTATGGCGAAGAAGAGTCAGAGGCTATTCCAAGCCTAGGAAAATCAGTGAATCGCCATTACGCGCTCATGCAGCGTGAAAATGATCCATACAAGCGTCAGGTTGATATTTGGCTGGCCAGGGACCTTGATTGGCTGCCTGGCAGAATGCGCTCCCTGGAGTCCAATGGACGCGTTTTAGAGCTAGTCTTTAAGCAAAAGGCGCCTATTGATAAAGCAAAGCTGGTTAATTAGGTCGGAAAACCCTTAAATCAAGCCCTTTTAGAATCCAGCTCCAGACTTTGGATTCTGGTTTGACCGGTTTAATAAAGCGCCCATCATGGAATATAGGGCTGCTCCCGACATCGATACGGCAAAGATGCCTGAGAAGGAGATGATGATGGGCAGGATTCTCCATTGCTCTGATAGCGTGTAATCACCATATCCAACGGTGGTGTACATTTCGCCTGCAAAGTAGAAGGTTTGTGGATTGGTTGGGAAAACCTGTAAAGCAACACAAATATACGACCAGGCTACGATTTCTATGAAATGACTGCCAATGATCAACAAAATGGCAATGAAATAGGATAGGAAATTTGCCCCGTATATGCGCTTATTTTCAAGTTTTCGATCCAGCCAGTGAAATGCGCCTGCAATCATCAAAACAGCAACACCGTGGAATGTCAGCATGAGGCAAGCCAGAATCAATACAAACCAAATCTCGCTATTTCCCATATCGGTATTAATCTCAGCGAATAGCGTGCTGAAACTTGGCAGGTTATGAAAGCCGGGGAGATTGGCTATATGGTCAAGTATGTACATATATCTGAAGCAATGACTGAGTAATCTAGGTTAATTTCTTATTTGACATAATAATGATTATACGCAAATAGGACTAATATCAATTATGTAGGAGACTTCTTTGGACCGCCTGGATAAGGCTGCTTATAAAGTTTTTGCCAACGTGACATCAAGCCATCACGAATATCATCTTTGCCGAATAGTTGGGCAACGTCAATCGCTGTGTAGCCCTCATGGTTTCTCATACTTAAGTCGGCACCGTTATCGAGCAAATACTTAATCAATTGATCATTGCCCGATCCAATAGCCATCATTAAGGGCGTGGTCTCACTTGGACTTAAGGCATTAACCTGAGCGCCATGTGCCATTAAAAATTGAACAATTGGCAAATGGCCATTGGTAGCTGCGTAATGGATTGGTGCCCAGCCAGTCTTGTTAACTAAAGCCTTCTTATCTAAAACGAGCATCTTTACAGTTGAAAGGTCACCATCAAATGCCGCCATCATGAGTGGATTTTCACCACTTTTATTGGCTAGATTGACGTTAGTAGATGGATTGGAAAGAAGTAAGTCAGTAACCTTCGGCGACTTATCGCGAATAGCGACAATCAGCATAGGATTACCCTTTAGATCTAAGGTGTTTGGACTGAGGCCCGCCTTAATAAGCGATTGAACCTCAGAAACATCATCAAACTTAGCCGCCTTAGTAAAGTCATCAACTTGATCTGCGGTTTGAGCTATACCGATAGTAGAAATGCATAAAATTGAGGCACTTAAAGCTAATTTTAATTTAAATGAATTTCTCATGAAGCCGGTCTATTTATATGAAAACATTGGAAAAAGTTACTAGAAGTTTGTGCTGCAAGCGTCTCAATTGAGACGCCCTTCAAATCGGCAATAAATTCACCAACTTTAGAGACCCATGCGGGCTCATTAGTCTTACCGCGATATGGAATTGGAGCTAAATAGGGAGAATCCGTTTCAATCAGCATGCGCTCTAAAGGCACCTGCTTGCAAGTTTCCTGAAGATCTTTTGCGCTCTTAAAGGTAACAATTCCAGAAAAAGAGATGTAAAAGCCCATTTCCATGGCCGCCTTGGCAACTTCGGTAGATTCTGTAAAGCAGTGCATTACACCACCAATTTGATCGGCACCCTCTTCTTTGAGGATTCGAAGCGTATCCGCTGAAGATGAACGCGTATGGATGATGAGGGGCTTTTTAGATGCAATAGCTGCTCTGATGTGGGTCCTGAACCGCTCTCGCTGCCATTCCATGGATGCATAGCTTCTATCGCCCATGCGATAGTAATCAAGTCCAGTTTCTCCAATAGCAATGATTTTGGGGTGTTTGGCCTGCTCAACCAAGAATTCAAAGCTGGGCTCTGGAGTATCTTCGTAATCAGGATGCACTCCAACAGAGGCATACAAATGAGCATGATCCTCGGCAAGCTTCTTTACATGAGGAAAATCAGGAATATCAACTGAAACACAAAGTGCATGGCTCACCTTGCAGGCAGCCATATTGGCCAAAACCTCAGGTAAACGAGATTGAAATTCCGGGAAATCGAGGTGGCAATGAGAGTCTATGAACATGAATCGCCATTTTAGTCTTCAAATACCTGCTGGTATTGAGAAAGCAAGGCTTCAAGCTGAATGCGGGTGGCCAGAGGGTGATTTTCATGACGGCGCGCCTGTATTAAGGACTTCCAGAAACGCAGTAGCTTGGGGAGACGTACTTGTTGACCGAGAGCCTTTATCGCCGCATCATGTTTGGGGTAATAGCGAGGTGAACCCATTTGAGCGCAACTTTGTAAGTCTGAGACCCAGCGTTGCATCGTGGCTAACAAAACTGAATAACGCGCTTTTTGTGTCTTATCAGCAGCATCTAACCAATTAATCCGAGCGCCCTGCGACATCGACTGCAATAAAAATCGCGATGCTTGAATTGCAATGGTCAGCTCATCTTTTTCATCTTTGTTGTGACGTGCAACTAACGAATCCAAAACAGCATAGGGCGCCCCACCCTGCTCATCATAAATAGACTCAATATCAGCATCACTAATTTTCATGCCAGGAACTAAGGTGAGTTGATCACGCAGCCAATTCAAGCCACTGATTCGATCTGGGCGTGGGGCTGACAACAAACGACAACGAGATCGAATCGTTGGCAAAACGCGATCGAGGCGATCTGCTAGCAAAATAAAGATCGTATTTTTTGGCGGCTCTTCAAGGGATTTAAGTAAAGTATTTGCAGAGTCTGCCCTGAGCATTTCCAATGGATAAACTAAAATGACGCGATTGCCTCCGCGGTGCGTTCCAATCGAAAGGCCTTCAATTGCACTTCGCGCACCTTCAATCGAAATACTTTTCTTCTCTTTTTCTCGGCTGCATCGCCATCACTATCAACTTGGCTAGCCTTTGTTTTTTGGGTGAGTCAGATTCAGAATCAAAATCACCATGAGGTAAAAGTTTGCGATGTGTTTCGGGGACAAGCGCAATAAAGTCTGGATGATTGGCCGAGTCGAACCACCTGCAAGCCTCACAGTGATTGCAGGGCTTTGCGCCTTCAGAGGCCTCACATAAAAGCGCCTTAGCCAACTCAATAGAAAACTCAAACTTGCCAATACCTGATTGGCCATGAATCAGAACTGCATTGGGGAATGCGGAGAAATTAACTCCGTCCCAGACAGGCTCTAGCCAAGGAGCAATTTTTTTCGCGGACTTATTTGGAAGCATCGGATCAACCATTTACAGCTTGATCTCCAATGATTCAAGATCATTCCAAATCACCTCAGGTGTACGGGTGGCATCTACTAAATGAAAACGCTGTGGATCAGCCTTTGCTCTGCGGAGATATTCTTGTCGAACCTTCTCAAAAAAATCTAAATCCATCTTCTCAAACTTGTCTGGCGCCCTCACCTTGGATCTTCTGGCCTCAGCAACGGAACCAGGCAAGTCAAATAGGAAAGTGAGATTAGGTTGCAATAAAGAGCCATCTTGACGACCTTGCACCCAACGCTCTAAATCATTTAACTTCTCGATACTTAAGCCGCGACCGCCGCCTTGATAAGCAAAACTAGCATCTGTAAAGCGATCGGAGATAACAATCTTTCCGGCCTTTAGTGCTGGTTCAATTACTTGCGCAATGTGTTCTCGCCGTGCAGCAAACATCAGCAGTGCCTCAGTTTCCAGATTCATAGGGGCATCAAGCAATAAGGCTCGTAGTTGTTCGCCTAGCTGAGTGCCACCCGGCTCTCTTGTCATAACAACATCACGATCTGGATAGCGTTCTTTTAACAGCTTGGCAAATGAGTCAATATGCGTGCTCTTCCCCGCACCATCGATGCCTTCAAAACTAATGAAATAACCTGGATATGGAGTTGTCATAACAATTACCGTGAATTCGACTTAGTAGTTACATTGCGTTTGCGTTGAAATTGATCAACAGCATTTTCATGCTCTTTTAATGTTTTGGAAAAATGGCTACTGCCATCACCACGGGCGACAAAATAAATAGCATCACTTTTTGCTGGATGCATCACAGCTTGAAGAGATTCCTTGCTTGGCATTGCTATTGGCGTTGGTGGTAAACCTTTGTGCATATAAGTATTGTAGGGACTGTCTTTGCGCAAATCCGCTTTTCGAAGGTTGCCGTCAAATTTAGGGCCAATACCGTAAATCACGGCTGGATCGGTCTGAAGGGGCATATTGATCTTAAGACGATTAACAAAGACCGCTGCAACCAGTGACCTATCGCTAGATCGCCCCGTCTCTTTTTCAACAATTGACCCCAAAATAAGGAGCTCATATGGGGTTTTTAATGGCGAAGCAGCATATTTTTGCTCCCAGGTAGATGTCAGTTGCTTTTGCATTGCTTGGGATGCCCTGCGGTAGATTGATATATCTGAGTCATCTGGATCAAAAATATAGGTATCCGGATAGAAAAGGCCCTCATCACCAGGATAAGAAAGGCCAATAGCCTGAAGCAATTCTTTAGAGCTCATCCCTTTGGTTTGATGAATCAGAGCTGGATGGCTATCTATTAGGCTTCTCAGCTGCCATATAGACATGCCGGGAATAATGGCGATGCTCTCCCTAACCCGGTCACCACGGCCAATTTGCAGCAAAACATTTCCCAAGCTTGCGCGGGGTGCCAGTAGATAGGTACCCGGCTTTAGCTTGGAGCCAACAAATAGCGCTCTTGCCGCAATCTGTAGAGTCAGTGGATTAGTGGATATGCCCTGCTCAGATAACTGGTTTGAAATGGCTGATATTCCTGATTGAGGGGCAATCTTGACTTTGTATGCAGAACCACCTGGAATATTGGATGCACCCGGCACAACTGGCCATAGGAAGATGGCTCCATATAGAAGAATGAGAAAGCCAGCCAAGTAGAGCGCATAGGATTTCCATGCCCCACCATTTGAATGCTTTTTAAAAAGAGTTCTTCTCTGAAATTTTCTGCTCATCGAGCTATGATAAAAGCACATGACCCAAAGTTCAGAAAACACCTTAATGCCCGCAATTAGCCTAAATCACGGATTAACCGCCCTAACCAATTGGGGTTTGATCCTAGTTGAGGGTCCCGATGCTGCAGGCTTGCTACAGGGGCAATTAAGCAATTCCGTAGTCAGCCTAAAACGAACTCTTTCAGGAGAAACCGCCCAGGGTTCAGGAGCTGTTCGCCTGGTTGGGTATTGCAATCCCAAGGGGCGGCTTTTAGCCAGCGCTTGGCTTGCCTTGTTTCCAGAGTCCGCCGATTCCGATGATCGTTTTGCTCTTTTCATCTCTAAAGATATTGCAGCGAGCACTGCCAAACGATTGGCGATGTACGTTCTGCGCTCGAAGGTAAAAGTTCTGGATGTTTCAAACGACTGGGACGTATTTGGCTCCTATCAAAACTCACAAGGCGAGCAATCGACCGATCTACCCAGCGATGCGCTCGCATTACAAATGCCTGATGTACTTGCTGAGGGTCAATCCTTTCAACGTACTCTGATTGCAAAAAAGAAGGTTGATGTTAATACATCCACTGTTGATGAGGATGCTCTCATGCAGTGGAATTCTTTAGAGGTCTTGAGTGCAATTCCGCGTATTGTGCTGGCCACCCAAGAACAGTTTGTTCCACAGATGATTAATTTTGAATCGGTTGCTGGCGTGGATTTCAAAAAAGGTTGTTACCCAGGTCAAGAAATTGTTGCGCGGAGTCAATATCGCGGTGCAGTAAAGCGCCGACTTCAACTCACACATACTGAAGCAAGCGAATCTATCCTGAATCTCGCAAAGCCAGGTGTGGAGTTATTTCATGCGGGTGATGCAAGCCAACCATGCGGCATGGTGGTTCTGGCAGCTAGCAACCCAAGCCATCCCGATCGGATTGATCTTCAGGTGGAGTGTAAGTTAGACGCTCTTGAGTCAGGGCAAATCCACCTAGCCATGAGTAATGGCCCTGTGTTAAAAATAGACCAACTGCCCTACCCTTTAATAGAAATTTAATTTCATTACCGTACAAATTATTTTGTTATGTGCCTAATTCTCTTCGCCTGGAAATCACACCCAGACTACCCTTTAGTAGTGGCTGCGAATCGAGATGAATTTTATGAGCGCGATACTGATCCAATGGGATGGTGGTCAGAATACCCTCACGTCTTAGCAGGAAAAGATAAAGCGGATGTATTAGGTAGTCCCGGAACATGGCTTGGGTTTACCAAAACCGGCCGCTTTGCTGCACTCACCAATGTCAGGGCGCCGAGTGAAAAAATTCCGACGCAAGAACACGGGGAGAGCTCAGCCTACGCTATCTGACAGGCCAGCACAAACCCCATGCTTATATACAAGAAAATGCAAAACGGTTCGAGCAGTACAACGGATTCAATCTATTAATGGCAGATCTCAGTGATCCAGAGAATGCAGAAATGCACTGGGTTAGCAATCGCCTCATGATGGGTCAAAATATTCGCCCACGAAAAGTTTTTCCCGAGCAAGCACTGAGCCCTGGAGTTTACGGGCTTTCGAATGCCATGCTGGATACGCCATGGCCCAAAGTGAATCATCGAGTAGCAGCGTTTGCTCAAACACTCGCAATGGATAGCGGACAACTTAAAAACGCAGATCACTATTTACGTTTACTAGCCGACACACACGAAGCAAGCGCTCAAGAGTTACCAAGCACTGGCGTGAACCCGGATTGGGAGAAAGCCTTATCAGCAGCTTTTATTAAGACCCCCTCCTATGGCACACGTTCTAGCACCATTTTACGTGTTCGTAAGGATGGTCAGTTTGAGATGGTGGAAAGACGGTTTGATGCAAATGGCACCGTGGGTCACGATGTTGTTACTGGAGAGCTCAGCGCTGCTCCAGGATCAAACCTCTCCGTTTAAGCAATCATTACGCTTAAATTTTTACTTCTGACGCGAGTCCTCGTTTACAACTCGCTCACCATTTGCATCTTTAGTGGCCAGTCGTTTTAGAAACTGGAATGTACCTGTTGCCATACAGCAGATTTCACCTTGATCGTTATAGAGCTTGGCCTCACAAAAGGCCATCGTAGCTGTGCGTCGAACAGTATCTGCTTTTACCCTCAAGATGCCATTGGCAGCCTGCATAAAATTATTTTTCATCTCAACAGTTACAACGCTGCGATCGCTAGGGTCACTAGAACGTGCTGCTACAGCCATAGCAACGTCCATTAGCGTGAGCAATACACCGCCATGGGCTACATCCCAGGTGTTGGTATGTTCAGGCTTCAGGGCTAGGAGTATTTCGCCTTTACCCATTTCGGCGCTGATCAGACGCACACCAAGGAGCTTTAAAAAAGGGACATTGAGCTCTTCACCCAGATTGGCAAGCTGGGTTGCCGCATTCAGTTGTACTTTATTTGTCATAAGGTCATTTTAGAGGCTTCTGCGACTCTTGTGAATTACCCATAGAATACAAAATATGCCTTTTAATCTTCGTGGCGATGATGTCTGTCAGCCTACCCCACCTACCCCGCTACCGAATCCCTATTGGGTGGCATTTTCACCTTCTGTGGCTGGGCTCATTGGGGTGGAGCTTGGGGCAGATAACTTTCCCAAAAACCCTGAGTGGCTAGATGTACTGGCGGGAAATCAACTCAGTGTTGGAGAGCTGACATTTTCAAACCCAATTTCAACAGCCTATAGCGGACACCAATTTGGATCGTGGGCAGGACAATTGGGTGATGGTCGCGCCATTCTGCTTGGTGACATCAACAGACTAGAGCTGCAACTAAAAGGCGCCGGTAGAACTCACTATTCCAGAATGGGTGATGGCAGAGCAGTTTTGAGGTCCTCTATTCGCGAGTTCTTATGTAGTGAAGCAATGCATGCCCTTGGAATTCCTACCAGTCGAGCTCTTGCATTAGTGGGATCGAAGCAAGCTGTTAGGCGAGAAACCATGGAAACCGCAGCGGTATGCTCTCGCATTGCACCAAGCTTTATACGTGTTGGGCACTTTGAACACTTTGCATCATTACAAAATATTGTGCGCCTGAAAGAATTAGCTGATCTGTTGATCACTGAATTCTATCCAGAGTGCCTTGCCAGCAAAGAACCTTATTTAGATCTATTCAAAGAAATTAGTGCCCGCAATGCCAAATTAGTTGCCCTGTGGCAATCTGTTGGATTCTGTCATGGCGTTTTAAACAGCGACAATATTAGCGTCCTAGGGCTCACTATTGACTATGGCCCTTTTGGCTTTTTAGATCAATTTGAAATCGATCATGTTTGCAACCATAGCGATCATGGTGGTCGATACGCTTATCATCGCCAGCCTCAAATAATGCATTGGAATATGGCTTGCCTTGCCAGCGCAATGCTTTCATTGCTAGAGCTAGAGCATTCTGCAGAAGAATCTCAAGACCTTCTCCGCTCCGCACTCGAAGAATTTCCAGTCATTTATGCAAAAGAGTGGCAACGGCTATTTCGCTCCAAATTAGGCTTGCAGTCAATGGAGGATGGTGACACCGCATTAATTGAGCGTCTTCTGCAAGCAATGCATGACTCAAAGGTAGATTTCACCGATTTGTTTCGAAGGCTCAGTAATCTCAAGAAAGATTCCAAGCCGATAGAGATTATGAAGAGAAATGAATTTATCGATCGTGAAAATATCGATCAATGGTTTACTGATTACATTCATAGACTTCAATCTGAGGTCTTAAGTGATGCAGAAAGAAAAGTCTTAATGGATCAGACCAATCCAAAGTACATTCTGCGTAATCATTTAGCCCAAGCCGCTATCGAAAAAGCCCAGCAGGATGATTTCTCTGAGGTTCAAACATTGCAACAGATACTCATGTATCCGTTTGATGAACAAGAAGCATTTGAGCATTACTCAAAACCACCTCCAATCGATATGCAAGCCATTGCAGTTAGCTGCTCCTCATAACTAAACACTTTTACAGCCATGACTAAAAAAACAGATCAAGATTATAAAAATTCACTGAGCGACATTCAATATCGCGTAACGCGTGAGGCGGCTACCGAAAGACCTTTTACCGGGGAGTTTTGGGATCACTGGGCTGCCGGCCAATATCGCTGCATCTGCTGTGACACGCCATTATTTCAATCTTCCACTAAGTTTGATGCAGGTTGTGGCTGGCCGAGCTATAACGCGCCAGAAAACAATGCGGCAATTACTGAAATTCGCGATAGCTCGCATGGAATGATTCGTACGGAAGTGCGCTGTACCGAGTGTGATGCGCATTTAGGGCATGTGTTTGATGATGGTCCACAACCAACGGGGCTACGCTACTGCATTAACTCGGCATCCTTAAAATTTAACCCCTCTGAGAACGCTACCCCCAATAAAGCAGAATAATTTTCAAATAGCTGGATAATCACTTTATGAAATTTCTATTCGACCTCTTCCCCATCATCCTCTTTTTTATTGCCTTTAAATTCGGCGATATCTATACCGCAACTATCGTAGCCATGGTTGCTACCATCGGTCAAATTTTGTGGGTGTACTACCGCCATCGCAAAATAGATGCAATGCAATGGGTCAGCCTTGTCATGATTCTAGTTTTTGGTAGCCTAACCATCTTCTTACATGACAAAACTTTTATTCAATTGAAGCCAACTGCTCTTTACTGGTTATTTGCAGGCGCTTTATTCATTAGCGCGCAGTTCTTCCAAAAGAATTGGATTCAAGTGTTGATGGGTAAGCAGATTACCCTCAAAGAGCACAGCTCCAAATCTGTATGGCATCAAGTAAATATGGCTTGGGCAACATTCTTCTTTTTTATGGGTGCCCTCAACCTCTATATCGCCTTTGAATATTCAGAAGAAACTTGGGTCAACTTCAAGCTATTTGGCAGCACAGGATTGCTAGTGATTTTCGTCATCCTTCAAGGTGTCTGGCTCAGTCGCCACATGGAGCACCCTGCGGAATGAGTATCAATCAAGATCGAATTGCCTTGTTTGAGGCAGATCTAAGGTCGGCCTTTCAGTTAACCCAGCTGAATATTGAAGATGAAAGCCACCTCCATGCAGGTCACGCTGGAGCAGCTTCTGGTGGCGGGCACTTTAAGCTCACCATCGTAGCCCCAGAATTCGAGGGAATGAGCAAGGTAGCTCGCCACAGAGCGATCTATGCTGCTTTAAATAAGCACTTCCCTGCTGCCATCCATGCTCTTACTATCTTGGCATTCACACCTAGTGAAAGCACCAATTAGCCCCAGATTGCATTAAGATTTCACTTTTACACATACCTCTATTTCCCATCCCATGTTGAACACACGCCAAATTCTGACTATTAGCGCATTTAGCGCCGCCCTTCTCTCAACAGCGGTTTATGCGCAAAATGCTGCCATCGTTAATGGCAAGGCAATTCCTAAAGCGCAACTCGATAAATTGGTCCAAAAATCGAATCAACCCGATAACCCGCAAGTGCGAGATCAAGCAAGAGAAATGCTCGTCACTCGTGAGCTCATTTTGCAAGAGGCCAATAATCGTGGCGTGATGCAGAAGGAATCAGTTCGCGAGCAGCTTGAGCAATCCAAAATGGGTATTTTGATTGCGGCAGTTTTTGAAGACTACGTTGAAAAAGAAGGTGTTGCAGAGGCTGAGCTGAAAGCTGCATACGAACAAGTCAAGAGCCAGTACACCGGCAAGGAATATCACGTAGAACATATTCTGGTTGAAAAAGAAGCTGATGCAAAAGCAATAACAGCGCAAATTAAAGCTGGCGGTAACTTTGAGCAAATTGCCAAGGAGAAGTCAAAAGATCCAGGTTCCGCTCCTAATGGGGGCGATCTTGGCTGGGTAAGCGACAAAGCACTCGTGCCTGAATTTTCCAAAGCGATGGTCCAGCTCAAAAAAGGTCAAGTTACTGACAAGCCAGTCAAAACTCAATATGGCTGGCACATTATTAAATTGGATGATGTTCGCGATGTGAAGGCACCTAGCATGGAAGAAGTTAAAGACCAGCTAAAGCAAATGATCACTGCGGACCAAAATTGGCAAAAAGCTAAATTCTCTGAATTAATGCAAAAGCTTCGCGCTAAGGCAAAGATTCAGTAGAGCAAGATTGCTCTAAGCTCACAAACCCAGGCTTACCCCCTGGGTTTTTTCATGCCCAACGGGAAACTACGTTTACCTTTATATTTGAACAATGATGATCCTACACACCATGCTGAGAGTCGGCAATATGACTCGCTCGATTGATTTCTACACCAAAGTATTAGGAATGAACCTGCTGCGCACAACTGAGCGTCCAGAGCAGAAATATTCTTTAGCATTTGTAGGCTTTGGCAATGGAAATGCAGATGGACAATCTGAAATTGAGCTGACCTATAACCATGGTGTTGATAGCTATGACTTGGGTACTGCTTATGGCCACATTGCAATCAGTGTTCCTGATGCTTATGCTGCTTGCGAGAAGATCAAGGCCTCAGGCGGCAACGTGACTCGTGAAGCGGGTCCGGTCATGGGTGGCGATACCATCATCGCATTTGTTACCGATCCGGATGGTTACAAGATTGAGATAATTCAGGGCTGATTTCCTTTTTCAGTTGAAACAAGATGCCATCCAACTTCGGGTAATTCAAAGCCTTTCAGAAATTGCTGAGGCCGACTGGAATGCGCTACTTACGGCTGATGCTGGACCATTCCTAAAGTATAAATTTCTAAATGCTCTAGAGCTAACAGGATGTGTTGGTGGCAATACCGGCTGGCAAGTAGCCCACCTCTTAGTCGAGGACTCAAACTCAAGACTTCTTGGGGCAATGCCCCTCTACCTCAAGCAACACTCCTATGGTGAATTTGTTTTTGATTGGGCATGGGCTCAGGCTTATGAACAGAACGGCATGCCCTATTACCCAAAGGCGCTAGCTGCAATCCCGTTTACACCCGTTCGCGGGCCAAGACTGCTTGTATCAGCATATGCAGATAAACGCGCCATTCAAGAGACCCTAGTCTCGGGCTTGAAAACGCTAGTCACGCAAAATGCACTTTCCTCTGCACATGTCCTTTTCCCAGAGGCTAGCGAACTCGATGAACTCAAGCAGCAAGGATTCATGCTCCGCGATTCTGTTCAATTTCATTGGCATAACGCGGGATACCAAGATTTTGAGCAGTTTCTTGCCGACTTAACAATGAAGCGCCGTAAAAATATTCGGCGAGAACGCGATGCTGTAGAGAGGCATCAAATTACCTATCGTCATATTCCCGGATCGATTGCGACACCTGATGATTGGGGCTTCTTCTATCGCTGTTATGAAAACACCTATATCGAGCATCGTTCTTCACCCTACTTAACGGAAGAGTGCATTCAATTGCTTGGTAGCAGCATGCCTGAGAATTTCCATCTCATCATTGCTTCTCAGAATGGCAGACCTATCGCATCATCATTGCTAGTAGTTGATCATGTAACTTCAAAAGCATATGGCCGTTATTGGGGCGCTATTGAGCATATTCCATGTCTACATTTTGAATTGGCTTATTACCAGGCGATTGAATTTTGCATCAAGGAAGGCATTGAGATATTTGAAGGCGGCGCTCAGGGAGAGCACAAGATGGCCAGAGGATTTTTACCCACCACCCTACAATCCGCCCATTGGATTGAAGATCCCGGTTTCTCTAATGCGGTGAAGCGCTACTTAGAGCGTGAACATGAGGGTATGGCAGCGTATGTCGATGAGCTTGAGCAACACATTCCCCTGAAATCGTCTAAAGTACTGCCATGACTTCATCCAACAACTCATCAGACCAAGCAGGAGCCAATTCCTTAGCAGTTGGTGATGATGCCTCTGATTCACCTTGCATTGGAGTCTGCACAACTTTGTATGACGAAATCTGTCAGGGCTGTGGGCGCACTCTTGGCGAGGTCAGCAATTGGGTTTTTTTAGTCAGGAAGAAAAAGATTCAGTCTGGAAACGCATCCGTGCCGATGGCACTGCAATGCGATTCCAACGTCAAGCAAAAGAAAATACTTAGCCAGCTAAAGCTTGGCTACGCAAATACTCTTCATAAGTTCCGGAGTAGTCAGCGATTGTTCCATCCATCTTCACTTCGAGGATGCGATTAGCCAAAGCAGAAACAAACTCGCGATCATGGGATACGAAAATTAAAGTGCCTTCGTATTTCTCAAGAGCGATTTGCAAGCTCTCAATCGATTCCATATCCATATGGTTAGTTGGCTCGTCCATTGCAAGAACGTTATATTTCTGAAGCATCAATTTGCCCCAAATCATTCTGCCCTTCTCGCCACCGGATAGTACTTTCACAGACTTGCCAATATCATCGCCGGAGAATAGTAGGCGACCTAATGTGCCACGAATCACTTGATCATCGTCGCCTGTACTGCGCCAGTTGTTCATCCAGTCCATGAGTAATTCGTCTTTTGCGAACATCTCGGTATTGTCTTGAGGCATCACGCCCACATAGGCGTTTTCCGCCCACTTCACATCCCCGCTATCCGCGGCAATTCCATCAAAGCGTTTGCTCAAGATGGTTTTGAGAAGCGTTGTCTTACCTGCACCGTTTTGACCAATAATGGCAATCTTTTCTCCGGCACGAACGCCTAGCTTAAAGTTTTTGAAGATGGTGCGGTCATAGGCTTTAGTCAGTGCATTGCACTCAACAGCCATGTTGTGCAACTTCTTCTCAGAATCAAAACGAATAAATGGATTCTGGCGCGAAGAAGGCTTTACTTCAACAATCTCAATTTTCTCTAACTGCTTTTGACGTGAAGTAGCCTGACGCGCCTTCGATGCATTTGCAGAGAATCGGGCTACGAAAGCCGCTAATTCAGCAATTTTTTCTTTAGCTTTGACGTTATTGCTGAGTTGCTGTGTTCTTGCTTGAACGGAGGCCAGCATGTAGGAGTCGTAATTTCCGGGATAGACCTTCAGCGTTCCAAAGTCCATATCCGCCATATGCGTGCACACTTCATTAAGGAAGTGGCGATCATGGGAGATGATGACAATCGTGCTCTTAATTTGATTGAGAATATCCTCGAGCCAATGAATGGAGTGAATATCCAAGTTGTTGGTTGGCTCATCCAGAAGGAGCACATCTGGATCAGAGAACAAGGCTTGCGCTAACAATACGCGCAATTTCCAGCCTGGAGCTACAGCACTCATTGGGCCATTGTGTTGCTCAATTGGAATACCAATTCCTAACAATAATTCCCCTGCTTTTGCCTCTGCGGTATAGCCACCATACTCGGCATATTTACCTTCGAGCTCAGCAGCCTTCATGTAATCTTCATCGGTCGCATCTGCGTTGGCGTAGATAGCATCGCGTTCAGCTGCGGCCTTCCACATCTCTTCGTGACCCATCATCACCACATCAAGTACGCGAACATCTTCGTACGCAAACTGGTCTTGGCGCAATTTACCCAAACGAATACCGGGATCCAAACTGATGTTTCCGCTGGTTGGCTCGAGCTCTCCACCCAAAATCTTCATGAAAGTGGATTTACCACAACCATTGGCGCCGATCAGGCCGTAGCGATTACCACCGCCAAACTTAACGGAGATGTTTTCAAACAGGGGTTTTGCCCCAAACTGCATAGTGATATTAGATGCTGACAGCACGGATGTGTTCTTACTTTCTGATAGGTCAAATACGAGGGTGCGGATGCAGGTTTTGCATCAAAGACCGATATTTTAACGGCTTGCGCCTAAAAAACCGTAAATTAGACTTTTAGCTTAAATGGTGTGAAATCGGTATGAACGTCATAGTGATCCTGATTTTCCTTGCGCTTCAGAAAACCCACTACCCAGTACGTTAAAGGGGTTGCTAGAACCTCCCAGGCAGTCTTCAGGACATATTGGGAAGCTGCAACAGCCAAGACCTCATTAAGTGGCCACAGCCCGTAAAAAGCCAGCATATAGAACAGGGATGAATCCACCAGTTCCCCGCTGGCGGTAGACCCGATCGTACGCAGCCACAGAAAGCGCCCCTGGGTCAAAATCTTCATTTTGGCAAGCGTATAGCTGTTAACAAAACTACCGCACCAAAAAGCAATCATTGAGGCAAGTGCAACTCGCCACGAATTACCGAAAACTGTTTCCATGCCATGCTGATAATTGGCCATATATGACCCTGGAGCAACCGGCAAAGCAATGACCAATTGGGCCATGATGGCCGCAAAGGCCAGAGCAGTAAAACCAGCCCAAACCGCTCGGCGATCATAGGCATAACCATATACTTCGGTCAAAATGTCACCAAAGAAATAGGCAATCGGGAAAAAGAGGATGCCGGCCCCGAAGGTCACATTGCCAAAATAAGGCAAATCTAAGGTCGCAGCTTTACCAGCGCCAATAAAGTTGGAGCACAGCAGGACCACAACAAAGGCGGTCAATATCAGGTCGTAATAACGATGGTGACGTCTTGGTGCGTCCATAAGTCTAGAAAAATGGATAATAGAAACAAGAATATCTGCATTCCTGAAAATTCACAGGGTGCATACCAAAAACTAAGATAGGACGACTAAGAATCATGAGTAAAGCTAGTTTTAACTGGGCAGACCCCCTACTCCTCGACACCCAGCTGACAGAGGATGAGCGCATGGTGCGTGATGCTGCCGCTGAGTATGCTCAAGGCCGTTTAATGCCGCGTATTCATGATGCCTATCGTAACGAAACAACTGATCCTTCCATCTTCCGTGAAATGGGTGAGTTAGGTCTTTTGGGAATCACTATTCCCGAGCAATACGGTGGCGCAAACCTCAATTACGTTTCTTACGGCTTAATCGCCCGTGAAATTGAGCGCGTAGATTCTGGCTACCGCTCAATGATGAGTGTGCAATCCTCCTTGGTCATGGTCCCTATCAATGAATTTGGTAGCGAAGCCCAGAAACAAAAATATCTTCCAAAATTGGCTACCGGGGAATGGATTGGTTGCTTTGGTTTGACCGAGCCTAACTATGGTTCAGATGCAGGCGGAATGATCACCAGAGCAAAAAAAGTTCCAGGCGGCTTCTCGCTCTCGGGCTCCAAGATGTGGATCTCCAACTCTCCAATTGCAGATGTATTTGTTGTGTGGGCTAAAAATGATGAGGGCTTGATTAGAGGCTTTATCTTAGAAAAAGGCATGAAGGGTCTATCGGCGCCTAAGATCAGTGGAAAGATGGGCCTACGTGCCTCCATTACTGGCGAAATCGTGATGGATGAAGTATTTGTTCCAGCAGAAAATGAATTCCCAGAAATTACTGGCCTCAAAGGCCCATTCACCTGCCTTAACTCTGCACGCTATGGCATTGCCTGGGGTACGCTTGGTGCTGCTGAGTGGTGTTGGTATGCTGCGCGTCAATACACGATGGATCGCAAGCAATTTGATCGTCCTCTCGCAGCTAATCAGCTTATTCAGAAAAAGCTTGCAGATATGCAAACCGAAATCACCCTTGCACTTCAAGGCTGCCTACGTTTAGGTCGCATGAAAGATGAGGGAATCGCTGCCCCAGAAATTACCTCTATGATGAAGCGCAACTCCTGTGGAAAATCTTTGGATGTAGCTCGCTTAGCTAGAGACATGCATGGTGGGAACGGTATCTCAGATGAATATGGCGTAGTGCGTCATATGCTCAATCTGGAAGTCGTTAACACCTATGAAGGTACGCATGATATTCACGCCCTCATTTTGGGTCGTGCACAAACTGGAATTCAAGCTTTTAGTTAAAGGCCAAGCTTGGTGATGAGGTCTTTTGCAGTTTTTGCAAAAGCTTCATCACTATCATTTTCAAGTTGTACGAAGTGATCTTCGCGATAGCTCGGAAAATTACGAACGATTGAAGATTGGTACGATGGGTCGTAATGCAGCACTAATAGCTCTTCAACCAAACTCTCAAAATCCCCCGCATCAATTGCATCATGCCATTTAGCAATTTGAACCTTGCCGTAACGCGATGTTAACAAGCCAAGCTTTTGCTTAAAGCTTTCGGGGTTTGATACAAAATGATGGTACTCACGCAAAAGCCAAGAGACGCGCGTAGCAGTACTCGAGCGAAGTTCAATGCATTGACCTTCACGAATCCGCTCCATTAAAGGATCCGGAATATGTAAGCCTCCTACCTTTTTACTTTCGGATTCCACAAAGACAACCTTGCTGGAGTCTAATTTATTCAACGCATTCCACAGATTGGTATCAAAACCTTTTTGTGAAGGCTGCTCAATGTTTGGCTCATTGCCAAGGACTGAGCCACGGTGAATAGCTAAGCCCTCAAGATCGAGTATTTGTTGCCCAAGCAAGCCAATCTCCTGGAGGATGCGAGTCTTGCCACTTCCAGTCATTCCAGCAATCACTTGGAAAGAAAAGTTTTTGGCAGCCTGATCAAGCCCGTCAATCACAACACGCCGAAAGCCTTGATATCCACTTTGTAGCTGCATGGCTTTCCAGCCGATGCGATTGAGGATATGGGTAAATGCGCCACTACGTTCACCACCACGCCAACAGTAAATCAAAGGGCGCCATTCTCTCGGAAAATCGATCAAAGAATTTTCTAAATGATGGGCAATATTGCGAGAGACATAGGCAGCGCCTAATTTCTTTGCCACAAATGGCGATACCTGCTTATACAGAGTACCGATCTCTATGCGTTCTTCATTGTTCAATACAGGTAGGTTAATGGCGCCAGGGATATGATCTAAGGCAAATTCAGCTGGTGAGCGAACATCAATAATGGCATCAAACCCATGTAAAGAAGATGCCAATTTTTCAATGCTAAGAATGTGTGGATTGCTAGGTTGCAAATAATGTCCTAGCGCAGCTTATTGATCACGTGATCTGGCCAAGGGGACGATTTACCGGTCTTCAGATCCACCCAGACCATGGTAGCCCCGCCAACCGCAGCCATCGAATCGGGTTCAGTAGTTAAAGCCATAGTTGTGTAGACATCTAGGCTTGAGCGCCCTATGTTGCCGATATACGTCTTTAGTATCAGCTCGCCTGGATAGGCAAGCTGCTGATGAAAATTACAGAAACCATTCATCATCAACATAGATTCATCGCCAGGAGCAACGCTATAACCAAGGGAAGTAATCCACTCCACCCTAGCCTGCTCCATGTAGCGAAAGTACACCGTATTGTTTACGTGACCAAATGCGTCCATGTCACCCCAACGAATTGGCATGTTCATTTGATGAACAAACTTTTTCTCTTCCGGAATCTCAATGCGCATAAGTTCTTAATGAAGATTAACGAACTTGTAGAGCCATTTGATACAAATTGGTAGAGCGGGCACCTGAGCGGCAAAAGGCCAATATGGGACCAGGCATTGTTTTTAACAAGCGCGCCATTTCAACAACTTGATCTTGCGTAAATGCACCAGGAATAACTGGCAGATAAGCATAGTTCAAGCCTAGCGCTTCAGCTTGCGCCTGAATTTGTGCATTAGTAGGTTGATCAGGGCCGCCTTCAAAATCGGGGCGATTATTGATTACGCTTTTGTAACCCTGTTTAACGATCTCAACTAAGTGACTTGGGTCGATTTGACCAAGAGTACCGAATTGATCGGTATGACAAGCAATAGGAAGACTCATTTAGACCTCAAAAAGTAAAAAATATTTAAAAACTAATTACTTAGATTCTAAATCAGACTTACTTTTTATGGCCTGTAAAGAAACGGTTACATAGCGCCATACCAGCAAGCGTCGCCAATATAAAGACTAGGGCCTTGATGTGACCAGCTCCAAGGGCAACAATTGCGGGGCCAGGACAAAATCCAGCGATACCCCACCCTGCACCAAAAATCAGACTGCCAATTACGAGAGGCTTGGAAATATCTCTTCTAGTCGGGATATGGAGAGCGCCACCAAAAAAGCTTCTGTACGCTTAGAGACTAAATAAAAGCCACCTAAGCCAACCAGAATTGCTCCAGCCATCACAAACATTAAAGATGGATCCCAATTACCAGCAAGATCAAGAAAATTGAGAATCTTTTGCGGATTGCTCATGCCGGAAATGATCAGGCCGATACCGAATAAAACGCCAATCAAATACTGACTATAGAAATTGAAATGTCTTCTCATGATTTATAGACCCAACACATGACGAATGACAAATACTGTAAGAAATCCAGCGCTCATGAAAGAGATGGTGGCCGCTAAAGATCTTGGGGATAAACGAGATAAACCGCAAACACCGTGACCACTGGTACATCCGGAGCCATAGTGAGCACCAAAGCCCACAAAAAGGCCGGCGATGATGATGGCAAACCAATCCGCATCAATTACTGTTGTGGTGTGCAGGTCAAGCAACAAGCTCGCCCAAAATGGTGCGCTTAGCAAACCTAATATAAGACTTAAGCGCCAATTAACATCGCCCTCTTTAGGTGTAAGCAGGCCAGAAACGATTCCGCTAATCCCAAGGATGCGACCATGCAGAATCACATATAAGGCAGCAGCGATCCCCAATAGCATTCCACCGAGAAATGCGGGGCCAGGTGTAAAAGCCAACCAATCTATCTGCATCTGATTTTTCTTAATAAAAAGGGTTAACTGCAGGGATTGGGTGCATTGCGAGACTCCAGATAACGTAGAGCCAAATATGCGCCAAAGATAAATCCCGGTAAGGCAAGTATTGAGCCGATCGCTAACGTAGAGATGCCACTCAAGCCCTGGCCTACGGTGCAACCGAGTGCTGTCACGCCGCCAAAGCCCATGAGCGTAGCGCCAATCAAGTGATTGGCAGTGTCTTCTGTATTACGAAAGCTCTCCCAGCGAAAAGACTTGGTAAATATAGAAACACATGCTGAACCTAAAATCATCCCAATAACAGCGGCAATGCCAACAGTAATGATCTTGGAGGTATCGCTGTACATCATCAACCAATCTAAGGTGTAGGCATAGGGAGCGACAAAAGAAAGACTCTCCATTCGACCAGAGTTGGTGACCAAGAAGACCTCTGCTAGGGTATTTGGATCCTCAGCAACATAACCCAAGTTGCCGGATACCCACCATACGGCACAAATGGCGAGACCAACAAATATGCCGGCAAACAAATTTTCCACCGTCCAAAAAGCCTTGCTTGCTAATGCGTACGAAATAAAAGCAAAGCCAACTATCAGGCCTAGAGCTAAGTGCAAATTAGTTCGAGCAATTCCAGTAATTGGACTCAGAATACTTGGTAAATCCTGTGGCGTATTTAGTGCTATGAAAACAGAGTCCAATGTATTGATTCGAATGACGCCGAGAAAGCCCTTCATAGTCATGTAGGCAGAGAGACCAAGAACCATAAACACAACGATAGACTTAAGATTGCCACCGCCGATGCGGACCAGTGTTTTGCTTCCACAACCTGAAGCCAGCACCATGCCAATACCAAATAAGGTGCTACCGACTATGCTAGAAAGCCATAAAAATTTGCTGCCGGTATACATGCTTTTAAGTGGGTCAATTAATCCAACGTAAGACATCAAAGCAAAGCCAACGATTGCAACGCCGATTGCGAGGAACCATTGCTTTAGTCGACCCCAGCTAGACATGATAAAAATATCTGAGACCGCACCCATGCTACAAAAACCAGTTTTCTGCATAACCGCACCAAGCAAAAAGGTAATTGCAAAGGTGGCAAGCAAAACGGATTTTCTAAGCGAGGAAATATCTACCGCGTCCATAATCAAAAGTCTTTACTGAAATTATTTGAATTTATAAAACTGTTTATTGAGAAAGGCTGTGACATCAGCCTCATCCTCAGGGAAAAGATCGAGGCGAAGTTCTGTATTACACATCGCAACCATCGACTTTAAATTCTGGAGATTTTTAACCTTGCTATCGCTACGCGTGTAGATCATGTCGCCATTACCAAAACCAGATTTCTTGGCATGGCAGGCGTAGCATTTCTGCTGATCAATTTTTTTGCCATTTGCTAGATCTGGCGTTGCGAAGGCAGATAAATGCAATCCAAGGGATGCAAAAATAGCAAGGCCAAGTCTTATCAGTGGTAATTTCATTTGAAATCAGTCATTTAGCGAAGTAAACGACTATTTTAAAGCCCAGATGACAAATCTGCCCTATTCCGCCTGAATTGAGAGGTAAACGTTATAGGCATTCATGCGGTTTGCAGCCCTAAATAAGGGCATTCCTTCGTATTCAGACCAATCAGCCTGCTGATAGGCCTCCTCGAAAGGATCCAAATTTAAGGCTGAAGGCCCCATAGATTCCCGTAAATAGCGTAAATAATCCCTAGTAAAGCGAATATCTTCTATTGGATTAATAGATTGAGGTCCATGACCCGGTATCACCACCTTAGGGTTAAATCGCTCAAACTCATCCAGAGCCTTAAGCCAACCCTTGCTGTCCGCATTACCCACAAAAGGAATGCGACCTCTAAAAACGAGATCACCAGCAAAGAGCACTCCTTCTGATGGAATGTAGACCAATAAATCTTCAGGGGCATGGGCTGGACCTACGCGGCTAATGAGAAAATCAACTCCACCGATATTCAACTTTAATTGCTTATCAATCCAGATATCCGCTGGCAATAATTTAGTTTGCTCATTAACCCAAGGTGCAAAATCAATCCTGGAGGCAATGAGTCGCTGCTTTGCGGTTTCGGAAGAAATGTAGTTTCTACCCTCGCCTTGTGCATAAATCTTTGCACCTATCTTTTTAAATTCTTGAAGTCCATAAACATGGTCAGCGTGATAGTGGGTTACTACAACGGCAATGATCTTTTGCTTCGTTACTTTTGAAATCTCTTGTATTAATTTTTTAGCAAGAATAGGCGAACCCAGGGCATCGATCACAACAACGCCTTTGGGGGTCACTACAAATCCAGCATTA
>FUWD012821982.1_pt1 | contig 27335 bp, 29 predicted proteins | sample 1063281 | NCBI WGS metagenome assembly FUWD01 (sample SAMEA79048168, study PRJEB19326) | metagenome | biome: marine | reverse complement strand
GCTCCAGAGACTACAGATTTAGCGTTTTTAAGCTCTGTAGTTGAGTAAGTTGCTCCACATGATTCGCAGTTATCGCCATACTGATCTGCGGCTCCACACTTAGGGCAATCACCTTTAATAAATCTGTCCGGTAAGAACATCTTTTTTCAGGGTCAAAGGCTTGCGAAATGACTCTCTTTTTAATAAAACCACCATCATTTAATTTATGATAAATCCCCTCAGAGACTTCCCTATTTTCTTCAGAATGGGTAGAGTGGTACTGACTAAAATTAATTGCGAAATCATTAAAATCAGCCTGGTGACGTTCACTTACAGAAGCAATCAGCTTCTCTGGGTCAATACCTAACTCGTCTGCTTTTAGCATTATTGGCGTTCCATGAGCGTCATCAGCACAAACATAATGACATTCATTTCCCATCATTTTTTGATACCTTACCCAGATATCAGTTTGAATATACTCCAACAAATGGCCAAGATGAATTTCACCATTGGCATATGGCAAAGCTGAAGTTACTAGGATTTTCCTTTTAGACATATTAATATTAGTATTTAATGATATCAAGTTACGTTAAAATAGCATCATTTTACCGACTGGAATAGAACAATGGCAGATTTAACTAAAGACCAAATTGAGAAAATACTATCAAGTGTAAACGATGCATATACAGAGCAAGATATTATTTCATCAAATACCGTTGATAGTATATCTGTTGATGACGGTTGTGTGAAAGTCAACGTCGTTCTTGGTTATCCAGCAAATAGTTATCATGCAAAATTAGAGTCAGACATAATAAATGCCTTGAAGTCGTCAGGTATTACTAACTCAAAAGTTATTATCGATACCAAGATAGCATCATATTCAACTCAAAAAGGAGTAGAAGCTATTCCTGAAGTTAAAAATATTATTGCAATCGCATCAGGCAAGGGCGGAGTTGGTAAATCTACTACTGCTGTTAATTTAGCGCTTGCTTTACAATCGCTTGGTGCTAAGGTGGCTCTTCTGGATGCTGATATATATGGGCCATCTCAACCCAGAATGTTAGGTGTTAGCAAATTGAAACCTGAAACGACTGGAGAAGGCAAATTATTACCTATCCTTGGGCACGGTATGCAGTGCATGTCTATTGGATTCCTTGTTGATGAAGGCTCTCCAATGATCTGGCGTGGACCAATGGTAACACAAGCATTAGAACAAATGCTTAGAGACACTCTATGGCGTGGCATTGATTATATGATTATTGACCTACCACCTGGGACTGGTGATACACAATTAACATTAAGTCAAAAAATTCCAGTAAGCGGCTCTATTATTGTTACAACACCTCAAGACATAGCTCTAATTGACGCTAACAAAGGTTTAAAAATGTTTGAAAAAGTAAACATACCAATTCTTGGAATCATTGAAAATATGTCGCTTCATATCTGCTCAAAATGCCAACACGAGGAGGCAATTTTTGGATCTGGAGGCGGAGAGTCAATGGCCAAAGACACCAAAGTTAATTTCTTAGGCGCTTTACCACTTGAGATTGATATTCGAACTGATGTTGACGAAGGAACACCTACAGTAGTTAAAAGTCCAGAAAGTAGAGTCGCTGAAATATACAAAGAAATAGCCATGAAAGTTTCCGCAAAACTAACACAACAAGAAAAGGCTGTAAGTGCATTTCCAAGCATTACTATTGAATAAACAATAGCAATACTTGGAATAATTTTGGGCTCTTCTCAAAATTATTGCATTCTTAGGTATTACAAAAAGTTTTTCCTACTGAGATAGAAAAATCAATGATTCTCCGAGACTTGATTAATTGTGTATTTTGGAATTTCTATAACTAAATCTGTATCTCCAACTATAGCCTGACAAGACAGCCTAGAATCAGGGTCAAGACCCCAAGCTTTGTCCAATAAGTCGTCCTCTATTTCATCTGACTCATCTATATCGTTGAACCCTTCACGAATATACACATGACAGGTCGTACAAGCATTTGACATCTCGCAAGCGTGCTCAATTTCGATATCGTTTTCTAATAAAGCATTACAGACACTTTGCCCTTTTTTGACCTCTATAACTAACCCTTCTGGGCAAATTTCTTCGTGCGGTAATACAATTATTTGGGGCATATAATTCTCAATATTTAACTAAACAATAGTCATTTAAAATTCATCTACATTGTGCCCTTGCATGGCTTTCATTACAGATTTATTCATCCTAATTTCAACAAACTTTGCACTGACTTTTTCAAGGTTTTCTATAGATTTAATTATCAAATCTTTATCTTCAGTGGTGCTCAATATTTCTAGTTCATCTCTTGCCTCTGTAATTTTCTTAATCATATCAATATCTAACAAATTTTTATCCTGCTCTAGGGCAGAATCGATTGCTTCTATCGTTCTGATAGAGTCTACCTGAGCTTCATGTAGTAGTCTTGTTTTAATATCAACTTCGGCGAACAATATTGACTCTTTAAGCATTCTTTCCATGTCTTTGTCATTCAAGCCATATGAAGGCTTTATCACAACGTCTGCATTTACTCCAGAATTTTCTTCAGTGGCACTAACAGACAATAATCCGTCCGCATCAACTTGAAATATAACCTTTACCCTTGCACTACCGGCAACCATTGGCGGTATTCCTCTTAATTCAAATCTGCCAAGAGACCTGCAATCTTGGACTAGTTCTCGTTCACCTTGCAATACATGAATCTCCATGGCTGTTTGGCCGTCCTTAAAGGTGGTAAATTCTTGTGCTCTGGTTATAGGAATAGTTGTATTACGATGAACAACTTTTTCAACCAACTCACCCATAGTTTCAAGCCCAAGAGAGAGAGGTAGTACATCTAAAAGTAGCATATCGTCTTTAGTTTTGTTGCCAACTAGAATATTTGCTTGAATTGCGGCGCCTTTTGCTACAACCTCATCAGGATTGATGCTGCATAAGACAGGTTTATTAAACACGTCCCCAACCGACTTTCTTACTAATGGCATTCTGGTTGAACCACCAACCATAATAATGTCTATTACCTCACTCACATCAACGTTTGCATCTCTAATTGCTCTTTTGCAAAGTATGATTGTGCGATCCACTAGTTTTTTAGCCATTTTTTCAAATTTATCTTTACTTATACGGTAAGGAGAATCTATACAGTCAAATTCTGCAAAATCACTTTCAGTCAATGTTTCTTTGGCTGTGCGAGAAAATTGTTTAATTTTTTGCTTCTGTAAAGGAGAAAGCTCTTCAATTGACAGCTCATTAATACAATCATCAATAATCAATTGATCAAAATCATCTCCTCCTAACGAAGAGTCTCCTCCAGTTGATAGCACCTTAAAGACACCTTTAGAAAACTTCAAAATTGAAATATCAAAAGTTCCTCCACCAAGGTCATAGACCGCATGAATGCCTTCTTTTCCGGATTCCAGTCCGTATGCTACAGCCGCAGCAGTTGGCTCATTCAATAAACGCAAAGTGTTAAGACCGGATAGTTTTGCTGCGTCCTTAGTTGCCTGACGTTGAGAGTCATTAAAGTAAGCCGGAACAGTGATAACAGCGTCAACTACATCTCCGCCAAGAGACTGTTCAGCTCGACATTTTAAAGATGCCAAAATTCCAGACGAAATCTGTACAGCTGAAAGGTCTCCCATAGCTGTATGAAATAAAACATTGTTGCCATTTTCTACTAGCTGATATGGGCAATTTTTAAACTCTTTAGCTTCTTTGTAGCCAAGCCCCATAAACCTTTTTACCGAAACGATAGTGTTAGTAGGGTCAGTTTTTGCATATGGGCATGCTTCACAGCCAACGGTTAATTTGTTATCCTTGCCGCAATGAACAACTGAAGGCATTATTGCTTCGTTATTCTCGTCAGTAAGAATTGTGCTTGTTCCACTCTTAACACTAGCAACTAGAGAGTTGGTAGTTCCCAAGTCTATACCTATAGCTAGCTTATGCTCATGTGGGGCGCTGGATTGGCCTGGTTCTGAGATTTGTAATAGTGCCATAATGTAATATTAATTATTAAAATTTAAAGCTAAAGCCACTCATCCATAATTGCTGCAGAATGTTCCTTCAATTGAATATAAAACTTTAGCTCTCTGACTAAATTCTTTACTTTTTCAAAATCATTTAGATTAAAAAGCTTATCTAATTCTTTTATATTTTTATTAACTTTTTGTGAAACATTTTCAATAAAGTCATCAAGCGCAATCTCATCTTTATTATTTGCTATTGACTCTAATTGTTCTCTTAATTCAATTTGGCTAATTAAGAAATCTTTATCCATTTGCGTATCTTTCTCATCAAAAGCTTTAATACCCTTTAATTCTAAAAGGTAGGTTGCTCTTTTTAGTGGTGATTTTAATGTATCAAACGCAAAATTAATAAGAGAAGTGTTTTGCAGTGCAGCTGATTTTTCATTGGCACTTCTATTTACAAACTTATCTGGATGGAACTTTGATATTTGGACTTGATACGCAGCATCTAGAGCGCTGTTATTGAGAGAAAACCCTGCATCCAAAGAGAATAGCTCAAAATAGTTCTGCATGACTCTTATGCTTTATTCTAATTACACAGTAAATGATTCGCCACAACCGCATTCGGCCTTTGCATTTGGATTGTTAAATTCAAACCCTTCATTTAACCCATCTTTAACGAAATCGATTTCGGTTCCATCCAAATACACTAAACTTTTAGCATCAACAATTACCTTTACATTGTTAACTTTGAATACTGAATCATCTTCATTTATAACGTCAACAAATTCAATGTTGTACCCCAATCCTGAGCAGCCAGTTGTTTGTACTGATAGACGTATACCGATACCTGAACCCCTGTTGACAAGATAATCGTTCATGCGTTCAGAAGCTAAATTTGTTAATGTTATTGACATTCTCTATCCTGATTTACTTTTTATATCATTAATTGCTGCCTTTATTGCGTCTTCAGCAAGCACTGAACAGTGAATTTTAACTGGTGGTAAGGCTAACTCCTCAGCGATATCTGAATTCTTTATCTCGGCAGCCTCATCCAAAGTTTTTCCTTTCACCCATTCAGTCAGTAGTGAGCTAGAAGCTATAGCCGATCCGCAACCATAAGTTTTAAATTTAGCATCCTCTATAACACCGTTATCATCGACCTGTATCTGTAGTCGCATAACATCTCCACAAGCTGGCGCTCCTACCATTCCAGTGCCAACGTTTTTAGCATCCTTATCCATTACCCCTACATTGCGTGGATTTTCATAATGGTCTAGTACTTTTTCGCCGTATGCCATGTATATCTCCTAATAAAACTTCAATATTAATATTATAGTTAGTTATTAACCTTAAATTTTCAACAAATTAATGCGCTGTCCATTCAACCTTGCTCAAATCAATCCCCTCTTTGTACATATCCCAGAGTGGAGAAAGGTCGCGCAATTTCTCTACCTTTTGACGTACCAGTTCTACAGCCTTGTCAATATCATTTTCAGTAGTAAAACGACCAATACTAAATCGAATTGAGCTGTGCGCTAATTCATCTGAAAGTCCAAGCGCCCTTAAAACATAAGAAGGCTCCAAGCTTGCAGATGTACAAGCTGACCCAGAGGAGACGGCAATATCATTTATAGCCATCATTAGTGACTCCCCCTCAACATAATTAAAGCTAATATTTAAGTTTCCAGGTATTCTTTGATTTAGGTCTCCATTAACAACAACCTCTTCCATATCGCTAAAACCTGCAAGTAAACGGTCTCTTAGTTTGCTTATTGTTATGTTTTCGTTTTTCATTTCTTCTTGGGCTATAGCGAAAGCCTCCCCCATACCAACAATTTGGTGTGTTGCAAGGGTGCCAGAACGCATACCCCTTTCATGTCCACCTCCATGCATTTGAGACTCAATTCTAACTCTTGGTTTGCGGCGCACATATAATGCCCCAATACCCTTTGGTCCATATATCTTGTGAGCAGAGAAACTCATTAGATCAACATGCAGCTTTGACAAGTCAATGTCAACCTTGCCTGCAGACTGTGCGGCATCAACATGAAAAAAGGTTTTACTTTCACGGCACAAATTACCAATCGCTTCTATATCTTGAACTACTCCTATCTCGTTATTAACGTGCATAACTGATACTAGTATTGTGTCCTTACGGATAGCACTCTTTAAAACATTGAGGTCTAATAATCCGTTCTCTAGTGGGTTAAGATAGCTTACCTCATAACCCTCTCTTTCTAGTTGTCGGCAGGTATCAAGTACTGCCTTATGTTCTGTTTTCAAGGTAATAATATGTTTGCCTTTGCTTTTATAAAAGTGAGCAATGCCTTTTATTGCTAAGTTATCTGATTCAGTTGCGCCTGATGTCCAAACAATCTCTCTAGGGTCTGCCATAACAAGGCTGGCTACCTGTTCCCTTGCCTTATTTACTGCCTCATCAGCTTGCCAACCATAATAGTGAGATCTAGAGGCGGGATTTCCAAAATCCCCTTCCATAGTTAAATACTTTATCATCTTTGATGCTACTCTCTTGTCGACAGGCGTTGTCGCTGAGTAGTCCATATAAATTGGCGTTACCATTTCTATTTATGTTCCTTCGTTAGAGTTATGTTCGTCTATTACTTGTTGCAGAGTTCTGCTCCTTAAGAATGACCTTATTTGGTCACTCACTTCACACCACAACTTGTGTGAAATGCACTGCTTTCCATTATTACAATCAGCCATACCTTTGCATCTTCTAAGGTCTATGTTCTCGTCTACAGCCTCTACTATTTGAGTCAAATTAATTTCTTCAGCAGCACTATCCAACAAATATCCACCGCCTGGACCTCTAACACTTTTAACAAGAGAGGCCTTTCTGAGTTTAGAAAATAACTGCTCAAGATATGAAAGCGAAATGTTTTGCCTGTCCGATATTACTTCAAGCGTTACAGGTCTACCAGATGTATTAGTAGCCAAGTCTAACATTGCAGTAATTGCATATCTTCCTTTGGTTGTTAATTGCATACAGTCACCTTTATTATAAAAAGAATACTATTATATATAACCAACTAATTTAGTCAAGTATTACACGCATACTCAAGTTACTTACATTCTATTTCTAGATTATCAACAGAATTAGATGCAACGTTTTGTATATCTAACTCTTTAGATACCTTAGATAGCTGATCATCCATATCGTGTAGATGTTCTAAAATAGAGTTAATTGCTTTAGAAGTAGGGTCGTCTGCCTCCATACTGACAACTGCATAAGCATCAAAATGATCTGGATCAGTTGAACCACTCTTTACTATTTTTCCAGGAATTCCAACAACAGTTTGGCCATCCTCAATATCCCTAACTACAACAGAATTAGAGCCAACCCTTACATCGTTACCTATAGTTATAGGTCCAAGTATTTTGGCTCCAGCACCTACCACAACATTATTTTTTAATGTTGGATGCCGCTTAACTCTATCCCAGGTAATACCTCCAAGTGTTACTCCATGATAAAGCATACAGTCGTCACCAATTTCTGCTGTTTCTCCTATCACAACGCCCATACCATGATCAATAAAAAATCTACGGCCAATCTGGGCACCTGGATGTATTTCAATGCCAGTAATCCAGCGCGCAAAAGTTGAAATAAATCTGGCCAACCATTTGAGCTTAATACTCCATAGCCAGTGTGTTAAGCGATAAATAATCATCGCCTGAACTCCAGAGTAACATGTAATGATTTCAAACACATTTCTAGCTGCAGGGTCGCGATCAAAAACGCTGTTTATGTCTTCTATAAATTTCATAGTAATATTATATCATAATGCACTAATATCAGAATACGCATCAGCAACTATAATTGATAGCTAAGTATATTGAATGACTAGTATTTGATACTCGATTTGAAGCGCTTATAGTTAAATAAATATTGCTCTGGCTTAGTTTCAATTAACTCTTCAATTGCTCTATTCATTAAGGTCACATCATCCTTTATATTGTTAGATTCCGAAAGTACATTTATTGGCTTTAAATTTAATATATAGCCATTTCCATGGTCTAGCCTTTCAGCCCAAGTCATAAGCACCTGTGCATCATTTTTTCGTGCAAGCTTTACCAATAGTGTCATTGTTCTAACGTTTTTGTTAAAGAATGGTGCCAATATGCTACCCTCTTCTCCTGGATCTTGATCCGGAAGTATCCCTATTAGTTTGTTATTGCTGAGTGCCCTTTGAAGTTTAATTACACCCTTTTTGTCAGCACTAGCCATCTCTAAATCACCCTGATGCCTTTTAGAAAATAAGAAGCTTTCAAATCTATCACTTCTTAATTGTTTATATAAAAATGTAACAGGTCTACTCAATGATATTACTCTGCCGGTAATCTCCCAACAACCAAAATGTGGTACTAGCAGTATTGTTGGTTTGTTAGAATCGAGAAACTCTTCGCCATTTATTTTGTTGATGTGCTGTGAATTGTTGGCGAAATTATTAAACCAAATGACGCCTGACTCTGTTAGCCCTTTGCCTATCTCGATTAGAGTTTTTTTTATTAATTTGTTTTTTTTGTCTCTATCTAGATCTGGAAAACAGAGTTCTATATTTGTGCTAACGACTCGCTTGGGATCGCTAGAAAAAATATAAAAAATACGACCAATCATGGAACCTAATTGATGATTCAGAGGTAATGGCAGTATGGAAAAAAATCTGAGTAATAATTTAACCATCTACCATACCCTTGGTTTCATCAAGCATCGGCCTCATAGCGCTCAACAAATTTTTATATAAGTTAGGTGTGCGTTTCTCTTCTCTAAGAATATGGAACAAACTAAGTGAATCTTTGCCGCCAGATACAGCGAGTAAAATCTTGTCTCCATCCCTTATCATTTTAAAATCATTAATTGCACGCCCTACTGACTTAACTAGTAGTTTTGGTATTGTTATTTTGGTGCAATTTTTTTTATTCATAAAATAAGTAATATATTTGATTTAATGGTAGAACCATTGTATTTGTCTATCTATTGTTTTTGCGCACTGTTTTTCAGCTAATGACAAAGTACAGAATGTTTTATTGGTCCTGATAATTTCTATATCAATTTCTATAAGTATATCGTCCCTCAAAATGCCAAGAGTAATTGTATCACCTAAATTTCTAGAATCTATATTACTTGCAAGGTCTTTATAAGTGACCTTTAGTTTGTCTACAGAAACAACTGTATCTCCAACATATAAACCGGCCATCTGTGCACTAGAGTTGTCAAAAACATGACTAACCAGAGACAACTCTTTGTTCTCCTTAATGTTAATTCCAAAGCCCGAAAGGTCGTCCTTTTTGTGCTGAAAACTACATTCAATCCCTACATATTTAAAAGCGCTATCTAAGGGCAAATCCTTGACCCCATAAACATACGAGCTAAAAAATTTGGAGAAATCTTTGTTTGTAAGTTTTTCTAGTACCAATTTAACGGAACTATTTTCAAGCCCATTTTCCCTAAAGTTGTCCCATATATATCTTACAATATCGTCCAATGTTTTGGTGTCATTTGTGGCCCTCCTTATCTCGATATCAAGTACAAAAGCTAGAAGTGCTCCCTTAGAGTAATAACTAACTATGGAGTTGACCGCATTCTCATCTTGTTTATAGAATTTTGTCCATGCATCAAAACTGGATTCTGCAATGGACTGTTTATATCTGCCATTACATCTTTGGATTTTGGTCACATTTTGAGAAAAAAGTGTAAGGTATTGTTCTGGGGTTAAGATTTTAGTTCTAAGCAATGAAAGTTCATCGTAGTATGATGTGAAACCCTCAAAAATCCATAACTGCTCAGTATAGTTCTCTTGGTCATAATCAAATTCATGAAAATTAGATGGTTTGATGGTTTTAATCCACCAGGCATGAAAATATTCATGAGAACAGAGCGCCAAAAACTTAGTATATTCAGAGCTAATTGAGGTCACACCTTTCACTGGTAGGTCCTCTCTAGAGCATATCAGACTGGTAGATTTTTTGTGTTCTAGGCCTCCATAACCTTTACTCCTAACTAGGGTTAAAAACAAGTAATTATCAAATGGGACAATGTCGCCAAAAAAATTCAAATGATGCTCACATATAGCTATTAAATCACTCTTTAACCTCTCAGTAACAGCAGTATTTAGGCCTGTTAAAGTCATTTGATGTGGAATCTGATTGGCATAAAACTCAATAACTTTGAAGTCAGCCATCTCTACAGGGTGATCAATTAGATCGTGATAATTATCTGCCACATATGTTTGAGATGTTGCTTTTTTGGTTTTAAGGCTTAAGGTAGTGGCACACTTCCAGTCCCCCAGCACAGATTCATTATCAGGAAGATTTACTACAAGTTCACACTCATATTCCTCAAAACCTATAGGCAGCAAGAACACACTAGTACCGTTAAAGAAAGCCCTTTCATTGGTCAGATATGCACTACGGACAGACAAATCAAAGGCGTAGACTTCATATTCTACAACAATGCTATCTCTACAGGGGCTAACAATCCAGTGATTCTTGTCTAGCTTTTTTATAGGAATTTCATTGCCTTTTGAGGTGACACTTATGCTAACTATATTTTTAGCAAAATCCCTTATAAGGTAGCTACCTGGTATCCAGTTAGGCAACATAAAAACTTGCCCCAATGGGTTAGGATTTGCCAATGTGGCCTTGACTGAAAATATGTGTCTATGGGGAAATTTTGGAGTTATTTCATATACCAAATTCATGGCAACAAGCTATCGATTGTAGCTCTGTAATCTAGCACCGCCTTTTGATAATTTTTTGCCGTCTTAGCAAGGTTAAGAATTGCATTTTGTTCATTATTTTGAGAACTAATCACTAGGCTGGCTTGACTGTTACTGTTGTCATATCGGTATTTTTCTTGGGTAGCCCTTTCTTTGGCAATTTCAATCTGGGCTCTATTTGACTCTATCATTTCTGATAGTAGAATTATTTTTTCTTTTAGTACCTTGGCTTGGGAATATATTGACAACAATTGTTCCATCTTTTGTTGTTCCTGTCTATCAATCGATATTTGATTTTTAGCAACGCTAGATAAGCCCTTGGTATCTCCTATAGGGTAGGTAAGATCAATGCCAACCGTGAATGCTGGATTAAAGCCCTGCAAAACGTTTAAATAGGTTGTACCATTACTTTCACTAGAAAGCCCAAAATTAACATCTAAATCTGGCTCTAACTTGTTTTCCAAGCTTAATAACTGTCTTTGCAATACTTTTTTGTTTAGGTTTGCAATTTTCGCAGTTCTTGAGTTATCAAAAATATATGAACGAAGGTCTTCTATATCGAAATAATACTCCTTATACAAATCAAAATTTATATAGACCTCGTGGCTATCAAGTTCTAGCAATATGGCTATCTCATGTTGCAACAAAATTAATTCCTGTTCTGACTCTAATAGCTGTTGTTTGGACTTGAGGAATGCCTCCTTCTGTGACAATAGATCTACCATATCAACTATAGAGGCTTCATACTTTCTAGTGGTTAAGTCTAGCTCTTCTGCAGCCAATATTAGGCGCTGTTCGTTTATACTCTTTTGCTCTTGAGCATAGGATAAATCGATAAATTTTTTGAGTTTTTCGAGGATAAATTGTTCCCTCTTTTCTTGCTTATCTAGTCCATCAATAAGAATCTCAATGTTGGCAATATCGGCATCCATTCTTAGATTAATTCCATCTTTGTTTTTCCACAAAGGGATAGTGTAATCTAGGGCAAATTTTTTGTTACTAGATTCAATATCATTTCTCTTTTCAGTCCACCCTTGAGACAATGAGATTATTGCCCCATTGTTGGCAAAACTCTTAGAGGCAGATACATTTAATGTGTGAGTGTTTAGGTCATCATAAGTGCTACTTATGCTGTCTGTTTCATTTTTTAATTGTGAATTTACCCCCAAAGTCCATTCATCCGTAGCCAAGGCTGATGCCTCATCAATACGCTTAATTTTGCTGGTTAAATCTTGCCCTACAAAGAACGGATGTACCTCAAAAAGTCGCTCAATAAAGGTGCTCTTATCTAATGTTTGGGACATTAAACTTGACGAAATAAATGCAACCGTAATTAGAGTATATCTCATTCTGAAGTCATTTTTCAAAAGGCGTAATATTAACACACTATTGCTAAATATAAAACCCATCACTTATGGGTTATTTTTTCAAAAACTGTGCTTTCTTAATTTCGTCAATAATAGCATATAATTTTTTACCAGTAGTTTCAATTACAATATCAGCAACCTCTTGATAATAATCTTCACGGGCATTAACCAAATCTCTGATAGTTTTTTCTCGATTAGTAGATCTCTCCAGGAGTGGTCTTGTTTTTGAATTTGCTGTTCTTTTCACTAGCTGCTCTATAGATGATGAAAGATAGACAATCAATCCATCATTCTTAAGTATCTCTCTGTTCTCTTGTTTAACTACAATTCCTCCACCTGTAGCTATAACGACTCCAGAAAATTCACACAACTCCTTTAACATAGAGGTCTCCCTTTTACGGAAACCTTCCTCACCCTCTATATCGAAAATATGTTCAACACTGACACCAGTGCGGGACACTATTTCAATATCTGAATCAAAGAATTCTCTCTTAAGAACATTAGCTAGACGTCGACCCACCGAAGTTTTACCTGAACCCATAGGTCCAACCAAAACAATGTTTGATTTAGGGCTGCTCATAGCTGATTGCTATTCTAGCTCGTAACTAGTACCACAATAGGGACAGATAGCCCCGTTATTCTGATCAAAACCTAAGAAGACCTTTGGATGCATATTCCATTTACTTGACTCCTTAGGTGGGCAATGAAAAGGCAGATCTGACCTACTTACAATGCCAACACTTTTAGACCTTTTAGAGCTTTTTACTGATTTACCCATCAACATATCCCTTTGATAAGCCATTCATTGTAGTTATCGTTACGCCCATATACGCAATCAAAATATAGCGATTGCAATTTCTCAGTTACCGGCCCCCTTGTGCCACTCCCAATTTTTTTATTGTCTAGTTCCCTAATCGGGGTAACCTCTGCAGCAGTACCGGTAAAGAATGCCTCCTGGGCTTGATAAATTTCGTCCCTATTTATTTTCTTTTCGATGACCTCATACCCTAAATCTCTTGCTAGGGTGAATATAGTATCACGAGTAATGCCATGCAATGCTGATGTAAGTGTAGGGGTATATATGGTGTTATTATTGACAATAAAAATATTCTCTCCACTTCCCTCAGAAACAAAGCCTTCAGAATCCAGCATAAGGGCTTCATCATATCCATCATCAAGAGCCTCTTGAAGAGCCATCATTGAGTTTATATAGTTGCCATTAGCCTTAACTTTGGCCATAGAAGGTTCTGAGTGCTGCCTAATAAATGAAGATGTTTTTATTCTAATACCATTATTAATATTTTCTTCACCTAAATATGCTCCCCACTCCCAAGCAGCGATTATAACGTGGACCCTTAGATTGTCAGCCCTTAAACCCATGCCTTCGGAGCCATAAAAACACATCGGCCTTATATAGGCTGACTTTAGATTGTTTTTCTTTATTACCTCTCTTTGGGCTTGATTTAACTGATCTTTACTGAAAGGAATTTTCATTCCAAGTATGTTGGCAGAATTAAATAATCTGTCTGTGTGCTCTTCTAGCTTAAATATCGCACTTCCTTTTGCAGTTTCATAAGCCCTAACACCCTCAAAGACACCCATCCCGTAATGAAGGGTGTGGGTAAGAACATGCACCTTGGCTTCACGCCATTCGGTCCATTCACCATCCATCCAGATAAAACCATCTCTGTCGCTCATTGGCTGCATCTATTACTCCTTATCTAAATCAAAAGCAGAATGCAGCGATCGTACTGCTAATTCAAGGTATTTTTCATCAATAGCTACTGAAATTTTAATTTCTGAAGTTGAGATCATTTGAATATTTACATTCTCCTTATGTAAAACTTCAAACATCTTAGTCGCTATACCTGCATGAGAACGCATACCTATGCCTACTAACGAAACTTTAACTATTTTGTCGTCAGACTGAACCTTGAGAGCACCCAAATCAGAGCGCACCTTTTCAAGTATTTCTTTTGACTCTTCAAAATCATTGCGATGCACGGTGAAGGCGAAATTTGCAAGCCCTTCTTTAGAAGAAACAGACTGCAAAATCATGTCTACCTCAATATTATTGTCGCTTATTGGTTTTAGTATTTTATAAGCAACGCCAGGTATATCTGGTACCCCAATCAAACTTACTTTGGCTTCATCTTTATTGTGCGCAATACCTGAAATTACTGCTTCTTCCATAATCTTTTCCTCACTAGTGATTAATGTCCCGATAGGGTTTTCTATCATTGACGATAACACCCTCAACGATACATTGTACTTTGACGCAAACTCAACAGACCTAATTTGCAAAACTTTTGAACCGAGAGAGGCCATCTCTAGCATCTCTTCGTAGCTTATATTGTTCATTTTTCTTGCGTTCGGTTCGATTCTAGGGTCTGCAGTATAAACACCATCAACATCAGTATATATTTGACATTCGTCGGCATTTAAAGCTGCCGCCAATGCCACAGCTGTTGTGTCCGAACCTCCACGTCCAAGAGTAGTAATATGGCCACCCTCATCTACACCCTGAAATCCTGCAATAACTACCACCTTTTCTTCGTTCAGGCTCTTTACTATTAGCTCAGAATCGATAGATTTAATTCTAGCCTTGCCGTGCTCGCTATCAGTAGTAATACGAACCTGTGAGCCTGTATATGATATAGCGTCGCATCCCAACTGCTGTAAAGCCATACTCAGTAAAGAGATAGTTACCTGCTCTCCGGTAGTTAATAGGACATCCATCTCTCTAAGTGATGGCTTATCCTGAATCTGGTGTGCTAAATCAGTCATACGGTTAGTTTCACCACTCATAGCAGAAACACTTACCACTACCTGATCGCCAGCATCTTTGAATGTTTTGATTTTCTTGGCAACGCTTTTGATTCTTTCAACTGAAGCTACAGAGGTGCCGCCAAATTTTTGAACTATTAATGCCACGATATTATAAATATACTAAACTAAAGCGCGATTATACCTTTTTTTTGTATTATTTCTCCTGCTTGGTTTTAACTTTAGGTCAATTAATTTATCTTAAATTAACGATTTAGTTAGAACTCAAATTAATTGTAAAATAGCTACATCTTCTACTACAAGAATAAAAATGAATTTTAATCTGTTTACCATGATATTTTTAGTAGCAACTGGTTGCTACCTTGCAACCCTACTCTACCTAAACTTGAGACAAAATAGAGCAGTAAAGAAATCTTTTGATTCTGTTCCCCAAGACTTTATTAACAATATTTCTATAGAGGAGCACCAAAAAGCTGCCAATTACACTCAAGCCAAAATAAAAATAGGTAATATCGAGATGATTTTTTCCTCTGCAATCCTTCTACTTTGGACTATTGGGGGTGGGATAGATTATCTAGATCAGGTATGGCAATCTCAAACAGATAACAATTTATCTTTAGGTGTTGGGGTGCTGATAAGTATTATGATTATAGGTAGCATTATTGATTTGCCATTTAGTATATACAGAACATTTGTGTTGGAGCAGAATTTTGGCTTTAATAAAACCAATATAAAAACTTTCATTAGCGATATTATTAAAGCACTATTAATCACTCTTGCAATCGGCCTACCAATGATATATTTGATTTTGTACCTAATGTCTATTATGGGGGATGAATGGTGGCTATATGTTTGGGCTGTTATAACAACATTCTCTTTGATTATGTTGTGGCTATATCCTTCATATATCGCCCCAATTTTTAACAAATTTAAGCCACTAGACGATGTTGATCTGAAAAACAAAATTGAAGACCTTCTAAATCGAACAGGATTTAAAAGTGACGGTGTATTTGTAATGGATGGATCAAAGCGCTCATCTCACGGCAACGCCTACTTTACTGGTATTGGAAAAAATAAACGTATAGTATTCTTTGACACCTTATTAAAGGGAATGGAAGATAAAGAAGTGGAAGCAATTCTGGCACATGAGCTTGGTCATTTTCATCACAAACATATACGCAAACATATGGCTTCTTCATTTGCCATATCACTAACCGGTTTAGCTCTTCTTGGTTATCTAATAAATAAGGATTGGTTTTTTAATGGTTTGGGAGTGTCCGACCCTTCCAACCACACAGCATTAATACTGTTCGCTCTAGTAATTCCAGTTTTCAGTTTTTTTGTATCGCCTATAGGCAACTATCTATCACGTAAACATGAATTTGAAGCTGACGCCTTTGCCGCTAAACATACCAACCCTAAAGACCTTGTATCATCACTTGTTAAGCTCTATAGAGACAACGCCTCAACCCTTACCCCAGACCCGATATATTCATCATTTCATGACTCACACCCATCAGCATCGATAAGAATCAGAGAACTAAAGAAATATAATCCTTAAATGTAATCAAGATTTAATATTAATTAGACTGTTGACTGATTAGTGAAAGTTGTTATTTGCCTATATAGCGCTCAATTGGAGCAATCTGTTACAATAAGACTTGCACACTGTATACTATAAGTGTAATAAACAGGAGACCAAATGCGAAGATTATTATTGCTGCCGTTACTTATTGTAGCAACTAATATTTTATCTAATGACGAAGGCAAAGAGTTGCACGATGAGTCATGCATTAGCTGTCATGATAGTCAAACTTATACTAAGTTTGATAGCTCAATTGAAAGTCACTTTGATTTAAGAAGACAGGTCAGCTTTTGTTCTGTTAATCTTAGCACTGGGTGGTTCCCTGAGGAGGAAGAATCGGTAATTAGCTTCCTAAATTCCACCTACTACAATTTTACAGATTGAGCTTAACACGTCGCCAAAAATGGCGCATAAACAAAATTCAGTCTGAGCGTATCGCTCGCACTCAAAGAGCATCCAAGATTAGTGACCATATAGCAGGTGACAGCAATACTGAACGAACTGGTTTAGTGATTACTAGGTACGGTCAAAGATTGTTGGTAGAGTCAGAGTCTGGCGAACTATTTCAGTGTACTGGAAGACAAAACATTAAACTTTCTGTTGCAGGTGACCAAGTAATTTTCCAGCCATTAAGCGAAAAAGAAGGTGTAGTCACCGCTCTTGTTAGTCGTGATAGTCAATTAAAGAGATCACATAAACTTATAGCATCAAATATAGACCAACTATGGCTAGTGGTTGCGGTGGAGCCTCACTATCAATTTGACCTAATCGATAGTTATCTGGTGGCCGCAGAAAATTTCAAACTGCCAATAAATATTATAGTTAACAAGATTGAACTTAACAAAGACCAGAATAGGCTTGAAGAGGATTTTTCAATATACACTCAGATAGGCTACTCTGTTGTATATATTAGCGTCAAAGAGCAAACAAACCTAAAATCGCTTAGACATATGCTTGACGATAAGACCCATATATTTTTAGGGCAATCAGGCGTAGGCAAATCATCTTTAATAAATAAACTTATTCCAGACCTCAACTTGCGAGTAAAAGAAATCTCTAGAAAAAGTAAGCTAGGCAAGCATACTACCACCAATACCACTTTATATCACATCCCCTCAGGTGGAGATCTTATCGACTCTCCTGGGATTCGTGAATTTCAATTAGACAACCTAACAAACAAAAAAATTCTAAACGGCTTTAGAGAATTTAAACCCTTCATCGGTTCATGCAAATATAGAAACTGTGTACACATTAATGAGCCTGATTGTGCAATTAAAAATGCCATCAAAAGTGGTCAAATTCACCATAAACGTTACCAAAATTATCTAAGCCTGATTGGCAATGAACCAAATTAATATATCGGTATGATAAATTGATTAGGTGTTACTTGGATAAATCAATGTTTTTGCCTGAATTAAGGACTTCCTCTTGATAGACCCTTAGATAATCATAAACACTTTCTGGGTATTCTTTATAGTGCCTATCGGCTACATATCGAAGATGTCCCGCAAAATGATAGCTATAAATCATACTATCAATCCTAGTAACCTCCTTGCCCTTATCAAACATTACAATGCTAGGCCTATAGGTCAAGTCAAGTTTTTTAGCAAAATCGTCGGCAGTAACGAGGTCTCCATCTATATCTATGATGGTTTGTTTCGATTCAGTATCTAGCCTTACAACGGTAAATTTATCAAGCAAATCTATAACTTCAGGATTTTTTAAGTGGCCATCATGTAATTGGTCGCATAGTTCGCAATACTTATCTTCAAACAATACCAACAAAGGTTCATCTGAATTATCCTTGAGATTTTTTATTGACTGGAAGCTGTCGTGCTCACGAAGAGTATAGTGTATCTGTCTTTTTTGTTGCTCAATGAATGCAGCTAGATTCATGTTCTTGTATGACTTACCTCTAACAAAGTCCAATATATACCTAAATGTCTCTGGTGATCTATAACCGTTAACCTTATGCACTAACCTGTTTTCTTCATCCAAAAAAACGATTGTAGGCGTAAAACTGACCCTAAAATGATCTCTGACCTGGTCCTCTGTAACTACTAAATCTTCCCTAAGCGTCACCTCATTGTTTCCCCTAATATTTATAGCAACAACATCAAAATTTGACTTGATGACTTCAGTATTTTTTGAGTTTTTAAAGCTCTCTTCTATCATCTTATAGCAATAAGGACAGCCAGTAAGATGCATATACAACAACAAATGTTTTCCGCTATCTGTAGCCTCCTCTATATCCTCAGATATATCCAAAAAGCTTTCTTTGAACCAGTCCGGTAGAGTTGATCTAATACCTCCAACTAGCTTACCGGGCTCAACAGTAGCTGCACTAGAGTAAGCCGATGATGAGAAAATTATTATAAATATAACACTTAGAACTTTAAACATTGTATTCTTATAATTTCATATATTAGGGTTTAATTATATCTTAAAATACTAATATGATTAATTATAATATAGATTTTAGACAAAAATTGTACAAAAAAACAAAAGCTAGCTACTAAAATTACTACTCAAACTCCATCCTACTAAATATTCTTTCAGCGTTTCTAGCTCGAAGATCTCTGTATGTTCCCCAGTCGCGGTAGGCACTTTGGTCAATATTATAAGCGTCAAGTAGGCTGCCATCATCATCTATAACTTTTTCAACTTCTTCGCGCATATATATCAAATAATCTTTAGTAAACTTTGTAACAGTTTCTAGGTCAGTTGGGACACCGTGACCAGGTATTATTAGGTCCGGATCTAGCTCCTCCAACTTGTCCCAAGTCTCAATCCAAGCAGCAGTATCTGTATCCTCAAAAACCGGTAACATTCTTTCATTAAATGTAGTATCTCCACTAATTAAAACCCTAGTTTCAGGCAGCCACAACTGAATATCGTCAGGAGAATGTGACTCTCCCAAGCGCATAAGCTCGATAGTAGTTTCTCCCATAGTTAAGATCATCTCTCTCTCAAATGTTTGATCAGGTAGTACTGATTCGACTTTAGTGCCAATCATTTTGTCTTTCATTCTTCTTTTTGCAGAGTCTAACTTTCCTCTAGCCTTTTCTTTAATATCATGATATGCTTCAACATGTGCAACAATAGATACACCCTGCCCCTTCCAATAACTAGAACCGAGCATGGCATGACCTTGAGCATTTTCAAGGACAACATATCTAACCCTTTGGTCGGTCACCTTTTTTATCTCCTCATGGATCGCCTTTGCGATTAAATAGCTACCTCCTGCATTGAAAACTAGTACACCATCACTGGTCACTATAAATGAGATATTATTGTTATGGTTTGAGTTCTCGTAAGTCGCCGGTTGAGTGGCACCTATCGCACTATATAGTCCTTCAATTTCAACCATATGTACTCTCTCTAAGTCTCCGCCATCCTCACGAGAAGGTGGAGATTTTATATATTTATAAACTTTTTCTGGCATCCTGTACAGGATGCTTTCTGGAGCCATATCACTTAACCATACAGGCAAACCTAGTTCTAACCATTTTGTGTAACCGTCGGCATAGTTTTGTACTTTGGTATAGCCCATTTTTTCCAACAAGCTAGCGGCCAATATAGATCTTTTACTGTCGTTAGAATAGACAATAATTAAGCTATCTTTGGTTATATTGTCTATCTCATTAACCTCAAATTCGAGCCTACCCCTTGGAACATTTACATTTTGTCCACGATGGATTGTGCCTAGTTGTAGAACTTCTGACTCTGTTCTGACATCAATTAAGATAGCTAAATGGTCATTATTCAAAATAGTTACCAGCTCTTCAGTATTGATATTGTTGACATCTTTGATTGATTTAATCATCGTGTTACCGTCAACTTCAATATCAGCGCCTACAATAGATGATATAAATACAACAAAAGAAAATATGAAAGTACGAATCATTATTTTTCCAAATTAAGTCTCAAATAAATTTTATCAATTAATGCTTATTAAGATAACAAATTTTTTTATTTATTTAATCACTTAAAAAATATAGCCACATCACTACCAAAAAATCTAACATCTGCTGCCCATTTCTCTGCAAGATAATTCATAGTTTCTTTGCTATAAAAAGCTACATGGGTTGGGTCATCTTTATAAAACCAGCTCGAGAAATCTATCTCCCTAGTAAGCATTCTTGTCATTACAGCAAAAGCCCCGCCATTACTTAGCATGCTGTATAGCATGTCTAACTCTTTTTTTGGATTATGCAAATGCTCCAACACCTCTGTTGCAGTTATAAAGTCATACTTGTTGTTAAATATTGATTTATCTGGGTAATAGAACTTATCAAAAAGATCTACCTTGTATCCAGCTTCTTCGAACATTACTGATAGCGTTGGCCCTGGACCACAGCCAAAATCTAAGCCCCTATCATTGATATTTAGAAAACTACTAAGGGGCTCAAAAACTTTGCCTAAGAATTCTCTATATTTAATGTCATTTGGATCGTTATGATGGCTATCATATCGAGCCCTTTCATCATCAACACTTAAGTGGAATTCTTTCGGTGCAAAAACTAACTGGCAGTTACCGCATTTAAAGTAATCAGCTTTTGCACTTGAAAAATACGTGACACACTTTATTGAACGACATAACGGGCAAACGTTAGCCATTTAAGTGGCCTTATGATCTTAGTGTGAACATGAAGCGGAGTGCACATGTCCGTGCTCTAGCTCGTCTTTGCTTGCTTCCCTAATATTTTCAATGCTAACATTAAAGTGGAGAGTTTCACCAGCCAGAGGGTGGTTAGCGTCTACCTTCACAGAATCATCTTTTATCTCTGTCACCCTAACAATAAATGCATTACCTTGATTGTCTTTGGACTGTAGCTCCATTCCAACTTTAAGATTCTCAACTGCCTTCATTGCCTCCATAGGGACATCTTGTATTGCATCAGGATAATGTACACCGTATGCATCTTCAGGCTTTACTGATACATCACAAGATTCTCCAACCTTCATCCCTTCTAGGGCTTTCTCGAGCCCGGGTATGATGTTTCCATGACCTTGGATAAATGGCATAGGCTCATTACCTATTGAAGAATCAATAACCTCTCCAGAATCGTCCTTAAGTGTATAGTGCATTTCAACTACCTTGTCTTTCTGTATATTCATACTATCTACTCCGATAAACTAACAATTTAAAAAATATATTTATAACCCGATACGCACTATATCTGTTCAAATCCAGTACTTAAAAAGGTTGCAATTTAATAATGATTTAACACAGGTGGGACATTTTACCTAAACATTATTATGAATAAGGGTGTTATGACTGAGAACTGAACTTGTATTCTCAATAATTTGTATTACAAAAATTTACCAACTAGTTTCTTGAATGATTCAAGTTTTTACTTTCTAGTATCATTTCAGCTGCCTTTTCTGCAATCATCATAGTTGGTGCATTTGTGTTGCCAGAGACCAGCTCTGGCATTATCGATGCATCTACTACTCTTAAGCCAGAAACGCCGTGCACTCTTAGCTGGTCATCTACTACCGAGCTATCATCATTACCCATCTTACATGTGCCAACAGGATGATATATACTTTGGCTGTTATTCCTTGCAGCCTCTAACAACTGTTCATCTGACTTATATAAATCTCCAGGAATATATTCATCAATAATATGGTGTTTTAGTGATTCCGCTTTAGCTATCTTACGTGCAACCTTGATTGATTCGATAGCGATTTGTTTGTCTGCTTCTGTTGATAGATAGTTAGTAATAATTGTTGGTGGATCTTCTGGTTTGTTTGAATTTATATATATCTCACCTCTACTATCAGGCCTTAGCTTACAAACCGACATAGTAAATGCAGAGAATGGGTGTACCCCGTCTCCAGGCTTGTCAGCGCTTAGTGGCTGCATATGGAACTGAATATTCGGCCTAGATCCATCTATCGCGGTGTTAGTAAATACATATACCTGACTAGCGCTCAACGTTAAAGGGCCAGTCCTAAATAATAAATATTGCAAACCGATAATTGCCTTTTTCCACCATTTGTTTAATTCATCATTGAGGGTTCTCATATTAGTCTTATAAACTAGCCTTATTTGTAAATGGTCTTGAAGATTTTTCCCTACTGCCGGATTGTTATGAATAACATTAATGCCTAATCTATTTAATAACTTTTCATCGCCTATTCCTGAGAGTTGTAATAACTGTGGTGAGGCGATTGTGCCAGCCGAAATAATAACTTCGTGGTTGCAGCGTATCTCTTTTTCCTTTTTGCTGTTTTTATTTATATAATTAACTCCAATAGCCCTCTTGCCTGAAAAAGATCAGTTTGTTTATTTGAGTTTCAGTCATTATTGTTAAGTTTTTTCTGGTTCTAATTGCTTTTGTCAGAAATGACCTATAAGAGCTCTTCCTAAAGCCTTTGTATGTTGTTTGTTGGAAATATCCGACTCCCTCCTGTTTCTCAGAATTACAATCTGGGTTATATGGAATCCCTATTTCCTTAGCTGCATCAATAAAATACTCTGCAATTTTTCTTTTTAATCTTAAATTAGAAACCTTAAGTTCGCCATCTACACCATGAAAATCATCCTTGCCGTTTTCTTGGCATTCGAATTTCTTAAATAAAGGTAGAACATCTTTATAGCTCCAGCCTTTATTTCCTAATTTCTCCCAATTATCATAGTCATGACGGTCACCTCTAATGTATAAAAGACCATTTAGCGCGCTTGAACCTCCTAAAACTTTACCTCTCGGCCAGTCTATTGTTCTACCCCCTAAACCTTTATCTTTTTGTATTTTGTACATCCAATCCCAAGACGGGTTATTCATAGTTTTGAAATAGCCAACAGGTATATGTAGCCATGGATTGTTATCTTTTCCTCCAGCCTCAATCAATAGAACTTTATTTGTTGGATCTTTTGATAGTCTATTTGCTAATAGACATCCGGCCGATCCTGCGCCTACAATAATGTAATCATAATTCATTTTTTTATTAATTTTTCCAAAACTATTCTTATTATTTTAAATTATATATGAATAAAGAAAATATTTTCAAATATATGTATTCATATATATAAATTAATGTATACTAGTTCCTGATTACTTGTTTTAATAATGAATAACAATAACTATTAAAACTCAATCAATAATAAATAAAAAACTAAAGAGGAGTGAAAAAAAATGTTAAATAAAAAGTTTGTTTTAATGTTGACTGCTTTAATAGCGCTTGGTTTAGGAACTAGCGCGACGGCTGTCAATTTGAAAATACAATCTGTATTAAACTCTACTGGTAGTGAGGTAGGCTATGTTAGAGATTTTGCAGAAGATGTTCGTGTATTGACTAATGGCAGGGTAACAATTGAGGTTCTTCCGGGTGGCTCTGTTGTTCCTAATTCTGATATTATTGACGCTGTAGACGCAGGATTACTCGATGGTGGGTTTGCATGGACTCATTACTGGTCTGGTAAGCATCCTGCAGCAATGCTGTTTGGTTCTCCAATTGCAGGTGCAGGTGTTGGTATTGATAATATTGCATGGCTTTCTTGGTTCCATAGTGCTGGCGGTAAGGAGCTATATGACCAGCTATGGGATGAGATGGGTGTGAATGTTAAAGGTTTAATGCTTCAACCTGTTGGTCCAGAGGCGCTTGGTTGGTTTAAAGAGCCAATTAACAGTATGGATGACTTCCGTAAACTTAGATTCCGCGCACCTCCAGGAATACCAGGTCAAACATATAAGGATATTGGTGTCGCTGCTGTAGCAATGGGTGGTGGTGATATTCTTCCTGCACTTGAGAAAGGCGTAATTGATGCTGCAGAGTGGTGTTGTCCAGAGCCTGATAGGGACTTCGGTTTCCAAAAAGTTCTTAAATACTACTACTTGCAAGGTCTTCACCAAAATGTTGTGAATGCAGATATGTATATCAATGGCGATGTTTGGAATAAGATCTCTGCAACTGATCAAAGAGCTATGGAAGTTGCTGCTAGAGCTGCTAGAATTGACTCACTTTCCAACCGTATCTACAATAATGGTATCGCTCTGGATGACTTGTTAACTAACCATGGTGTTAAGCTAATGGATACTCCGGATGATTATTTCTCTGAGTATATGGCTGCTGCTAATGCAACTCTTGCAAAGAACGCTGCAGATAATGCATTCTTTGCTGAGGTTTGGCAATCACAGAAAGATTTTGCTAAGATTGCGGTACCTTTCTGGTCAGGAGCTCAAGCCTCTAACGCTAAGTTAGGGCTAGCTTTTGCTGAAACTCTAAAGTAACAAATATCTTCATATAGTTGTTAATCAAGTTGCCGATAGTTTTTATGACTATTGGCAACTTTTTTTGGCAACAAATAAAGTGATGTTTTATGTGTGTTTGTTTTGTTCTGTACAATAATGTAAGTTTCTAATTATTTTATTTATTAGTAAAAAAGATAATAACTAAAAACTTATATTCAGGTTTACCTATGATATACATAGGAATGGTTTTTTTTCATTCAATTAGGGGTGCTCAATATGCCAATTCATGAAGATGATTTTAATAATTTAGATATTACTGATGAGATGGTTGCTGAGGGGCGATCATATACCGGTATTATGCCTGACGATATGCCTAAATGGATGTCTAAGACGATTCTTGGGATTGACCTATTTAGCCTAAGAACTGGACAAATAGCTTGCTGGTTAACTGTACCTGTATTTGTATCTATGTTCTATGAAGTTGTTGCTAGACACTTCTTTAGCGCTCCGACGATGTGGGCTTATGATATTAGTAGGATGTTTGCTGGTGCGATGTTTATGCTTGGTGCTGGCTATGCTCTATCAAAGGGAGTACATATTCGTGCTGACTTTATGTATCGAGACTGGTCAGTCAAAACACAGGCAACAATCGATCTTACTTTGTATTTATTGTTTTATTTTCCTGGACTAATAGGTGCAAGCTGGGCTTGTTACAATTATGCTTATAAATCTTGGATGCAAATGGAAAGAGGGATGGACACTGCCTGGATGCCTTATCTAGGACCAATAAAGACGATCTTATTAGTGTCACTTGTGTTGCTTTTGATCCAAGGTATATCAGAGGTACTAAAGTGCGTGTATGCGATTAGAAATAGGAGATGGCCATGACTCCAGAAATACTAGGCATGCTATTGATAGCAACAATGCTGTTTGCTATTTTTATTGGATTCCCTATCTCATTTACTTTAATCTTTTTGGGTGTATTTTTCGGCTATCTTGGTTTTGGTAAGCTAGTCTTCTTTTTGATGACCTTTCATTTCTCTGCTAGTATGCTCGAGCAGACACTTGCAGCAATACCCTTGTTTACCTTTATGGGTATTATGATGGAAAAAGCTAACCTGATGGAGAGGCTATTTACGTCTGTACAAATGGCATTAGCTAAGACAAGGGGATCGTTATTTGTTGCGGTTCTTTTTGTGTCAACTATATTTGGTGCAGCAACAGGAATTGTCGGTGCATCTGTCACTATTCTTGGAATTATGTCAGCCAAAACAATGAATAAAGCAAAGTATGATGTTCGTTTGGCTGCTGGTTCAATTACTGCAGGTGGAACTCTAGGAATCCTGATACCGCCAAGCATCATGTTGGTCGTTATGGGTCCTATTCTAGAGATACCTGTAACAGACTTGTTTGCTGCAGCTATCATACCTGGTTTAATGTTGGCTTGTCTTTATACAGGCTATACACTTATTAGATGCTATCTCAACCCTTCATTGGGCCCTGTAGTGCCAGAGGAGCTTCGCCCAACCTCTATGAGAGAGGTTTGGATTGAGTTTTTTAAAGGTCTAGTGCCGCCAGTTTTGTTGGTTGGTTCATCTCTTGGAAGTATATTGTTTGGTCTAGCTACACCAACTGAGGGTGCTGCTATGGGCGCTGTTGGTTCAATATTACTAACATTAGCTTATCGAAAATTTAATCTAGATATTTTCAAAGGAGCCCTACTAAAGACACTTGAAATTACCACCTTGATAATGGTACTGGTTGCCGCATCTAACTTTTTTGGTTCAGTATTCTCTAGACTAGGTACACCAACAATGATAACTGAGTACTTAATGACTCTAGATTTGCCGCCTATGGTATTGCTGTTAATTATAATGGCTTTTATATTCTTACTAGCATGGCCTCTAGAGTGGGTACCTATAGTATTAATTATAATCCCAATAATACTCCCTCTAGTCGTACAGCTTGGTTTTGATCTTACCTGGTTTGCAATATTGGTAGCAGTAAACCTACAAACTGCCTGGCTCTCCCCTCCCGTAGCTCTGTCAGCCTATTTTTTAAAGGGAGTTGCGCCTGATTGGGATTTAAAGGATATCTATAAAGGTATGATGCAGTTTATGTGTATTCAGGTGGTTGGTTTGACTTTGATTATATTATTCCCTCAAATAGCACTATGGCTCCCAAATTATCTATACGGAAATTAACTATAGATGGTAAATAGTTATAGCGATATTATTGAATATTGGTATTCTGAAAAAAGTAAAAAACATTGGTTTAACTCAACCCCTGATATAGATTCTGAGATAAAACAAAGATTCGAAGATATCTGGATTAGAGCTCAGCAAGACGAATTTAGTGACTGGGTTAAATCGCCAGAGGGTTGTTTAGCTCTAATAATATTGCTTGATCAGTTTCCACTTAATATGTATAGAGGTAAAGCTAAAAGCTTTAAAACAGAACAGCAAGCTATAAGAATATCTCTTCACGCTATAAACAAGGGGTTTGATAAAGAATTAAAGTCTGATGAGCTGCTTTTTTTGTTTATGCCTTTAATGCATAGCGAAAATATTACTCACCAAGAAATGCAAGTTGAACTATTTGATAAATATAATTTCAATATAGATTATTCTCAGCACCACAGAGATATAGTAAAAAAATCGGAAGATTTCCCCATAGAAATAAAATATTA
>FUWD013231450.1_pt1 | contig 27354 bp, 45 predicted proteins | sample 1063281 | NCBI WGS metagenome assembly FUWD01 (sample SAMEA79048168, study PRJEB19326) | metagenome | biome: marine | reverse complement strand
GTAATATCGCAGTTTACATCTGCTGAAGAAAACGTTATACTACCAGTATCAGTCGTAAAGAATTTCGCTAGAAAAATACCCTAGCAATACAGAACAAGAATCCATTCAAGGATTCATTACAGAATTATCTGAGTCACAATCAGATGATACCAATAATGTGCCACCTGAAAATGTACAAGCATCTAATCCTAATGGTATGATGGCTCAAGAGCCTAATGCTATGCCAGAAGATACAGATGCAATAGATCAAGGTCTAGTATAATTTCAGCCCACAAATTATGGAAGTGAGCTACCCTTATCCATAAGGCACTCAACCTATGAGGATAAAATAATGGAAGAAGAAAAAAACTTAGCTGATGTTTCAAATGAAACAGAAGTTAAACAAGAAACTAAACTTTTTAAAAAGCCTGAAGGCAAAGCAATGTATCAAAAACACAGAGATGAAGTTGATGATGCAGAAACTGAAGCATTCGCAAAAGGTGAATTAAATAAGTTTAATCAAGAACAAGCAGAAGCAGCAACCGTTTCCAAGAAGGACACAGAAACATCTGAAGAAATTTGCAAGCTCGGATATTAATTGCTACTCCTTCAACTGGACGCCCTGAAAATGCAGAAGATCGTGTCTTTAAGAAACGTTATGACGATTTAAAAAGACATTATGATTCTACTTTATCTAAGCACAAAGATCAAGTTAGAACTTTAAAAACACAGTTAGAAACATCTACTAAAGAGTTTGTTCCACCTAAATCTAAGGATGAATTAGATGCTTGGAAACAGGAGTATCCCGATGTTTATGATATGGTTGAAACCATAGCTATGACAAAGGCTGATGCTAGAGCAAAAGAGATTGAGGAGAAATACCAAAGTCTTCAAGTTCAACAAGAACAAGTTAGTAAAGAAAAAGCTGAAGTGGAGTTGTTAAAAGCACACCCTGACTTTAGTGAGATTCGTCAGAAAGATGAGTTTCATGAATGGGCTAGTAAGCAAGATCCAGTTATTCAAAGTTGGTTGTATGAAAATACATCTAATGCACAATTAGCTGGCAGAGCAATTGATCTATATAAAATGGATCAAGGTACTAGTAAATTAAATAAGAAAGAGGGAACAGCTGTTAAGAAAGAAGCAGCTAAAGCTATAACAAAAACTAGTAAAGCTACAGAATCAGATATTCCCACAAAGAAAATCTGGTCTAATTCTGAAATTGGTAAGATGGATAGACGAACGTTTGAGAAGTTTGAAGCAGAGATCGATGACGCATCAAGAGAAGGTAGGATTCAACCTTAAACTAACAACTATAAACAAAGGCAAACATTATGGCAACAATGGGAAAAGCAACTGGATACCAAAATTTACCATCAGGTAATTGGGCTCCAGCAATTTATAGTCAGAAGGTTCAAAAGTTTTTCAGAAGAGCATCAGTTGTAGAAGACATTACAAACACTGATTACGCTGGAGAAATTGAAAATTTTGGCGACACAGTAAATATAATAAAAGAGCCGACTATTACGGTGAATGACTACGCTAGAGGTCAAACAGTAAACACAGAAACACTTGCAGACGATCAAATTCAATTGACTGTCGACCAAGGTTCGTACTTTGCGTTTAAAGTAGATGACATCGAAGAAAGACAATCACATGTAAACTTTGAAGCTCTTGCAACTTCTTCAGGTGCTTATGCACTTAAAAAGAACTACGACTTTAATGTATTAAGTGCAATTTACTCTGGAGCGAGTACTTCAGCAGCTAATACAGGAACAGACGGTTCACCTATTGACGGTGATGCAGCAGTTGACACATTAACAGATATTATGTCAGCAGCTAAAACAGTTCTTGATGGTAACGATGTACCAGAAGAAAATAGATGGTTCGTTGCACCACCAGCTTTCTATCAACAACTTAGAAAAGCAGGTGCTAAAATCGTTGATCAATCTGTTATGGCAGACGGATCAGCTTCAGCTATGAGAAATGGTATGATTACAGATAGACCTTTATTTGGGTTTAGAATGTATACTACTAATGCTATAGCCGTATCAAGTGGATCAGCAGCAAACAAAACATTTGGATCAGCAGGCTCTAACGAGTACGCTTTCCTTTATGGTCATCAAGGTGCAGTAGCAACTGCAAACCATATTGCGAAAACGGAACTTATCAGAGACCCTGATTCATTTTCAGACATCGTAAGAGGTCTTCACGTTTTTGGAAGAAAAATTCTAAGAACTGAAGCAGTTTACTCTGGTGTTATAACAATCGGTTAATTCTAACTTAGAAGGAGAAATAGAATATGGCAACTTACGACAAAACAGGAGTAGGTGGTACTACAGGACATCCGTCTAATGGTAGAACACCTTACTTAGTTGAAAACACAATTGATATATCAGCAATCAATGATGCAGCTGGTACTGCAGATGGAGACGTTGTACAATGTCTTGATGTACCCGCAGAAACTTTAATCATGCAAGCAGGAGTTGAGGTGCTTACAGCACTCTCTGGTTCAGCTACTATTGATTTAGGTATAACAGGTGGAGACGTTGACAACTTTGTTGATGGTGATACGAACGCAACAGGTTATAGTGTTCTTACAGCAACAGCTAATATTGTTAATGCTAGTGCAGACACATTAGATGCTTTAATTGCAGGTGCAGCTTCAAGTGCGGGTAAAATCCGTGTTTGGGCAGTTCTATGTGATGTATCAGGCATTGATGAGACTGACCACAATTAATATATAAGTAACTTTAGGGGGGTATTTATATCCCCCTTAGATAACACCCCTTATAACATTTAGAAAACTTATGGCTACATATAATTTAATAAACAAAACTAGTGCAAGCACAGGTCAAAAGATTATTGCATTAGGTAATAATAATGATGTAAGGTTAAAGAATTTAGAAGACAAAGTTGGAGAACAATCTGATAAACTAGATCAGATAACTTCACTATTAAATGCAATATCAGAAAAGACATCAGCTTCTTGAAATAATTTCTGAATACAAGTCTGACAATACTGCATTAAAAAAACAGATTGATGATTTAAAGAAACAATTAGATGATGCACAATCTCGTATTAAAAGATTATTAATTAGATGCGAACAGTTTGCAGAAGATAACAATACAAAAGAGGAATAAATAAATGGCTACCACTTACTTAGAATTATCCAACAGAACACTTAGAGAATTAAATGAGGTTGAATTAACTTCATCTACTTTTTCTAGTAGTCGTGGTATTCAAACTGCTGTTAAAGATTTTATTAATAAATCTGTTCACGATATTTACAATGAGAGTGTAGAGATACCTCTATTACACACATCAACGACTCAAACTACTTACACTGGTGACAGTGAATACACATTCCCAACGGATATGCGTAGAGTAGATTTTGAGTCTTTTTTTTTAAAGCCAAATGAATTACTTACTAATGGTGAATTTACTTCTAACATAACTAGCTGGACTACAATAGCTGGTGCAGGAAGTGCAGCTTATAATAGTGGTGGTAATGGCAGATTAAGATTAAATGATTATGCAGCATACCAATCAATATCAACTGTAGTAAATCAAACTTATAATTTACAAGTTAGAGTGTTAGATTCTAATGGTACAGGTGCTGCTTTAAAAGTACAAGTAGGTACAGCAGCAGAGGGTACACAAAATTTAAATACAACATTAACAGTAACAGACTTTAATGCAGGTGCAATATTAGATGTACAATTTACTGCAACAGATCAAACAACATTTATAACTGTTAATAATACAACGACAGCTACTAACCTAGATGTAGATTATGTAAGAGTATCTAGAGCAGATATAATGACTAGAAAATTAAGATACATATCTTATGATGATTACATGCAAAGATTTAAAGAACAAGATACACAAAATAATAGTGGTCACTATGGTCTACCCCAATACGTTTATAAAAAACCAGACTACAGTGCATTTGGATTAACTCCAATACCTGATAAAAATGATTATTTAATTAGTTATGAATATTATACAACTCATACAGATTTATCAGCACATGGTGATGTTATGTCATTACCAGATAGATTTGGTTCATTAATTGTAGATAGATCTAAATATTACACATATATGTTAAGATCAGATCCAGATCATGCTAGTATGTCTAATAGAGATTATCAAAGAAAATTACTTTTATTAAAAACTGATTATAGTTCTAGATCAGATTATATGAAAGACACTAGAACATCAGAAGGCAACTCAAGGTTATCAATAGTATAATATGGCTGATACTTCCCTATTAAAAAACTTTAATGCTACCTGTGGTGGTGGACTTGTTTTAAACAAAGATGTTTATGACATGCAACCAGGAGAAGCATTACAATTAATAAATTTTGAACCATCTACAGAAGGTGGATACAGAAGACTTAATGGGACTACAAAATACAATTCAACAATAGTACCTCAAGTAGCATTAGCTAATGAAAGAATACAAATGTCTGCAATCTTTAATGATAAAATAATTGCAGCTAGAGGTGGTACAGTATCTTATGGTGATACAAGTGGAGCATGGACATCTCTTGCAACTAGTAAGGGTGCAACTAATACTTATGATTTTGATAAATTTAATTTTAATGGTACAAGTAAAATTATTGTAGCAACAGGAGAAGCAGCAGCATTTACAGTAGACTCAAGTTTTAATGTAGATGTAATAAATGCAACAGGTGGTGGGACTGCCCCAACTAATCCTAAGTTTGTTAAAACATTTGCTAATCATGTATTTTATGGTGGTATGTCAAACTCTACACATAGTATATTATTTTCAGTACCTTTTTCAGAAGATAATTTTACATCAGGTAGTGGTGCAGGTGAAGTTAAAGTTGGTGATATTGTTACAGGATTAAAAGTATTTAGAGATGAACTATTTATATTTTGTCAAAGAAAAATATATAAACTTACTGGTACTACATCTACTAATTTTGCATTAGCTGAAGTAGCTAAAAATGTAGGTACAATAGCTCATCAATCTATTCAAGAATTAGGTGGTGATTTAATATTTCTTGCAGCTGATGGTTTAAGAACTGTTGCAGGTACAGAAAGAATTGGTGACGTAGAACTTGGTACTATTTCAAAACAAGTACAAGAAAGAATTAATGAAATTACATATGATAATGTTACAGCAACTGTTGTTAGAAATAAATCTCAATACAGATTATTTTATCCTAAAGATGCAGGATTAGAAGCAAGTCAAAAAGGTTTATTAGCAGTTATTAAATCAAACCCTAATACAGGTCAATTAGGTTTTGAGTATTCAGATATAAAAGGTTTAAAAGTTTCATCATGTGATTCTGACTATGTTAGCAATATAGAAACTATTGTTCATGGTGGATATGACGGATATATATATTTACAAGAATCAGGAAATGTGTTTACAACAGCGAGCTCAACATCTGCTATTGATGCAACATATAGATCACCAGACATGGTAATGGGTGATGCTGGTATTAGAAAATCAATGGATAGAGTTAACATAAACTGGGAACCTGAAGGTATCGTAAGTTCTAGTTTATTTGTAAGATACAATTATGACGATATAAATACTCCTCAACCAAGTTTAATAGCATTAGAATCATCTGGTAGTGGGGCCTATTTTGGAACAGGAACATTTGGTACAGCAGCTTATGGTCAAGGAGATTTACCTATTACAAGAGAATCAGTAGAAGGATCAGGATTTGCAGTAGCATTAAAAATAACAGACACAAGTACTAACGCACCCTTTGCAATCAAAGGGTTTCAATTAGAATTTACACCAGGGGGAAGAAGGTAAATGGGAGCAACATATACAAGACAGAGTGCATCAGCTATTGTTGATGGTGCAGTTATTGAGGCATCAGATTTAAATGCGGAGTTTAATCAACTTCTTGCTGCATTTGCTGTAACTTCAGGACATACTCACGATGGTACAGCAGCAGAAGGTGGACCAATTACAAAATTATTAGGCACAGCAATCACTATAGGTGATGCTACAGCAGGGACAGATATTGCTGTAACATTCGATGGAGAGACTGCTGACGGTGTATTAACATGGATGGAAGATGAGGATTACTTTAAATTCTCTGATGACATCTTAATGAATAGCACAGAAAGATTAAACTTTGGCGACACTGGAACTTATATCTTTCAATCAACAGATGGTCAATTAGATATAGTAGCAGATACAGAAGTACAAATAGCTGCAACTACTATTGATATCAATGGTGCAGTAGATATATCAGGAGCATTAACTCTTGCTGGTACTACTTTAGCAGAAACTATCTCTGACACAGTTGGTGCTATGGTTACTTCAAATACTGAATCGGGTATTACAGTAGCATACGATGATGCTGATAATACTTTAGATTTTACAGTAGGTACTCTTAATCAAGATACTACAGGTACAGCAGCTACAGTAACAACTGCGGCACAACCTAATATTACATCTTTAGGAACTTTAACAACTTTAACTATTGATAGTATAATTGTTAATGGTACTAACATTGGTCATACTAGTGATACAGACTCAATTGCAATAGCATCAAATGGTGTTGTAACATTTAGTCAAACACCAGTACTTTCAGGGGCAGGTTTAACTGCAGGAACAACACCACTAGCAACATTAGATATAGATGGTGGAACAGATATAGGTGCAGATTTAGTTGCAACAGATCTAATAGCTGTTGATGATGGGGCAGGTGGAACTAATAGAAAGTCTGCATTGTCTAGAGTAGAAACATTTATGACAGCACAGGGATTTTCAAAATCAGACCCAACTGCTTTAGCAATAGCTTTAGGATAATAATTAACAATAACAAATAGAGGAAAATAACAAATGGCAAATACGTTTAGAGTTGTGACATTTGCAGCCGAACCAGCTTCCGCAGGCACTCCATATACTATGTATACGGTACCTGGTAGCACAACAACAGTTGTCATTGGTTTGATTCTTGCAAATATACACACATCAGCAGTAACAGTAGAAGTAGAATTAGTTAGTGATACAGCAACAGGTGTAAATACAGGTGCAGCAGCAACTAATGGAACAGCATTTTTAGTTAAAGATGTGTCAATACCAGCAGGAAGTTCATTAGAACTTTTATCTGGTGGAAAAGTAATTTTACAAACAACAGATATTCTTAGAGTAGATTGTTCAGTAGCTGATAAAGTTTCAGGTACACTTTCTATAATGGAAATAACATAGGATTAATTTATGAGTTATATTGGAAAAAGTCCTGCAAACGTAGCATTAGCAGCTAGTGATATTGCAGATGGTGCAATAACTACAGCAAAAATAGCTGCAGATGCAGTAACAGATGCTAAGATAGCAGATGATGTAGTTGGAACAGAACATTTAACTGCTAATGAAGTAGACACAACTGCTCTTGGGGCAGATGCTGTTACAGGTGCACAACTTGCAGATAATGCTGTAAATTCAGAACACTACACAGATGCTAGTATTGATTTAGCTCACATGAGTATTAACTCTATAGATAGTGATCAGTATGTAGATGGTAGTATTGATACAGCACACATAGCTGATGCACAAATTAACGAAGCTAAAATGTTAATTTCTAACGCACCAACAAATGGATATTTTTTATCAGCACAATCTGGCAATACTGGTGGAATGACTTGGGTTGAAGTACCAGCAGCAGACTTTAGTGCAGTTGGAGAACATCTTTTACCAAGTACAGATGATACTTATGATTTAGGAAGTGCAACTAAACAATGGTCTAACATTTATACTGGAGATTTGCATTTATCTAATGAATCTAAATCGACAGGTAACTCTGTTGATGGCACAAACGGAAATTGGACTATTCAAGAGGGTAATGACGATCTATTCATTCTTAATAATAAATCAGGCAAGAAATACAAGTTTAAACTAGAGGAGATTTAAGCATGGCAATAATCTCTAATGCAACAACGATTGCAGATGCTGGTGCATTTTCAGTTAGTTTAGGTTCAATGGTTCACATTAAAACTTTAACTGCTAGTAGTTCAGCTACATTAAGTTTTGTTGATGGTACAGCAGATGTTGTATTAGATGATACTTATCCTATTTATGTTTTTAAATTTATTAATATTCACCCAGCAACTAATGGAACAACATTTCAATTTAATATGAGTATAGATAGTGGAAGTAATTATAATGTAACAAAAACAACAACTGCATTTAGACCATTTCATTACGAAAGTGATAGTACACCAGAGTTAGCTTACGAATCATATGAAGATTTAGCACAATCAACAGCTTTCCAAACTATTGTTACAAATTTAGGTAATGCTGATGATGAAAATTCAGGTGGAAGTATGACTTTATTCAATCCATCTTCAACTACATTTGTAAAACATTTTATATCTAGCACTAATATGTGTCATAGCAGTGCTTACCCAGCAAGTGTAAATTGGCATATAGCTGGGTATGGAAACACAACAAGTGCTGTAGATGCAGTAAGATTTCAAATGGCATCTGGAAATATAGATGCTGGTCAAATTAAACTCTACGGAATAAAGGATAATTAAATCATGGCAGTAATATCAAACGGAACAACTTTAATAGACAATGGTATTTTAGATGCAGCAATACCAACTGGTAAAATGACTTTAATTAAAACCTTAACTGCTTCAAGTTCATCAACCTTATCATTTGTAGATGGTACATCTGATGTAGTTCTTGATGACACCTATGATGAGTATGTATTTACTTTTAATAATATTCACCCAGAAACTGATGCAGTACAATTTGAATTTAATTTAAGCACAGATTCTGGAAGTAACTACAATGTTGCTAAAACAACTACAGCATTTAGAGCTGGTCAATATGAAAATAACAGTGGTTCTTTTTTTGCTTATTTGACTGGTGCAGATTTAGCACAAGGAACAGGATTTCAACGTTTAGAAGAAGGTGACTCTATGGGTAATGACAACGACCAATGTTTAGGTGGAACTTTAACATTATTTAATCCAGCTTCAACTACGTTTGTTAAACATTTTATTGCAAGAACTAATAATGCACATTGGGTTGATGTTAGCACAGATGGTTTTTTTGCTGGGTACGGAAACACAACAAGTGCAGTAAATGCTATTCAATTTAAAATGTCATCAGGCAACATAGATAGTGGAGTAATAAAATTATATGGGATTGGGGGATAGATGGCTTTTAATAAATTAAAAGAAATTCACAAAGGAGATTATTCATGGCTTTAATTAGTAATGGTTCAACAATATTTGATAATGGAAGTATGGCTTCTGGTTTTGGTGGAAGTATGACATTTATTAAAAAGCTAACAGCTTCTGCTTCTGCTACTTTATCTTTTGTAGATGGTACTGATGGTGTGGTGTTAGATGATACTTATAAGGAGTATGTATTTACTTTTAATAATATGCACCCAAGTGCAACAGGTGAATTAAATTTTCAGTTTAATTTAAGTTCAGATAGTGGAAGTAATTATAATGTAACTAAAACAACAACTTTTTTTAAAGCACAACATAATGAAGCTGACAATATTGCTGATATGGAATATGTACCGTCTAAAGATTTAGCACAAGGCACAGGATTTCAAGGACTTTCTATGGATTTGGGTTATGGTAATGATGAATGTTTAAGTGGTTCTTTAACATTATTTAATCCAAGTTCTACAACTTTTGTTAAGCACTTTATATCAAGAACAACTCATTATATGAATAGTAGTAGAGCAGTTGATATTAATATTGCTGGTTATGGAAATACAACAAGTGCAGTAGACGCAATAAGATTTAAAATAGACTCTGGCAATATAGATGCTGGAGATATTTGCCTATATGGCATTGCTTAAAATTCAATGCTGTTAGGCATTGCTTAACAATTAACAATGGAGTATAAGAAATTATGACAAGACATCACAATATAAATGGCAACATAGTACCTTTCACAGCAGCAGAAGAAACAGCTAGAGATACAGAAGAAGCAGCTATTATAACTAATGCACCAGCTACAGCTTTAGCTACATTAAGAGATAAAAGAAATAGATTATTATCTGCAACAGATTACTTAGCTTTATCTGACAACACTTTAACTGCTGATATGACAACTTATAGACAGGCTTTAAGAGATTTACCTAATGGTAAAGATACAGTTGCAAAGTGTGAAAACGCTACGTTTCCAACTAAACCTTAATGGCTAAACAAAATTTTTCACACTATATAAAAAGAGATAGACCACCAAAGAGACCAGGGGTTCATAAGAAATCAATGAATAAAGATGAGAAACGTCAAATGAAACTAACAAGATATAAAGGACAAGGAAGATAAACATGGTAGCAACAGTAGACACAGTAGCATTACAGACAGGCTCAGTTAAACCTACATCTAGTAATCAAACTACATCAAGTAAAGCTACTTCACTGATTGAGTCTATAGTAGCTAATCCTACTATGCCTACGGGGACTACTATATCTCCACAATTACAAAACGTAGCAACAAATGAATTAATGAGTACTACAGGAGTTAGTGGTAGTGCAGCAGCAGCTTTACCTACAACTACAGCAGCACCTACAATAGCAGGAACTACAGCACCTACAAGTACAGCTTCAACAGTACCTACAGCACAGACAGCTAATACTTATACACAAGCTGGAGTAGCAGGATCAACTCCTACTATGACTGCAGCTACAGGAACTGTAACAGCACCAGCAGTAGCACAAACAGGTGCAGTATCTACAGACTCTACAGTTAGAGGTCAGTTAGCAAGTTTACAAAGTGATGTTGAAACAGCAGTAGCAGCAGGAGATCCTTTACCCGTATGGGCTAGAGGTGCAGCTAAAGCAACTGAAGCAGCTATGGCTAATAGAGGTATGAGTCAAAGTTCTATGGCAGCTGAGGCATTAGCCGAAGGTATTATGAACTCTGCTATACCAATTGCTAAAGCAGATGCAGATACTTATAAGCAAATGATATTTCAGAATCTTGCAAACAATCAGCAAGCTGCAATTACAAATGCACAATCATATTTACAAATGGATATGCAAAACTTGTCTAATACACAACAAGCTAGTTTATCTAACATGCAAGCAAGACAATCATTTTTATTATCAGATCAATCAGCAGCAAATGCAGCTTATCAGTTTAATGCTACTAGTCAGAATCAAGTTAATCAATTCTATGATAACATGTCTTCTCAAATGTCAGAACAAAATGCAGCTAGAAATGATGCTATGGCACAGTATTCAGCTAGTGAAGCAAATAAAATTTCAGCATTAAATGCACAAAATACAGTACAAGTAGAAGAAGCTAATGCACAAAGAGAGTCTGCTATCAATCAGTTTAATTCTACAATACAAAATCAAAGAGACCAATTTAACGTTAACAATCAAAGAGAGATAGATCAGTCTAATGTAGTTTGGAGAAGAGGTATTAACACTGCAAACACTGCAGCAGTTAATGCAAGTAATCAAACTAATGCACAGAATCTATTAAACTTATCTAACTGGGCAATGTCAGCAGCATGGCAACAATGGAGAGATGAAGCTTCATGGGTTAATACTGCTTCTGAGAATGAACAGAATAGAAATCATAATTTAGCAATGGCTGCACTTGAAAGATCTACAGCAATAGATTTATCAGATCAGGCATCTAAAGATTCTATGTATCAGATGATAGGTAAGTTTGGTTTTAATTTATTTAATTAATAGGAGAGTATAATGGCGTTTAGTTTATCAAGTATATTTAAAAAGGGAGTAACAGCAGCTGCAACATGGGCAGGAAATGCAATTGGTGGACCTACAGGTGGTAAAATAGGTGGTGCATTAGCATCTAGCCTTATGGGTAAAGGCGGAGTTGGTGGAGATTATCAAATACAAAGTACTGCTGTTCAAGCACCAAGTTATGGTGGTAGAATGGGTAGAGAAAGATCTGATGAAGCTGGTAGTACTGGAGTTGCTAAAACTGTAGATGGTAAAGATTTAAATTACGAATGGGAAAGAAGACTAATGAATGCCATGGGTAAAGACAGAGAATATAAAAGAGATTTAACATAGGAAATATATGGATCAATTTAAAGAAGCACCGAATAACCCTTTTGACGCACCAGTTCCTGGTCAAGGAATGACAGATAAACCAGGTAATTATCCCTGGGAACATCCACCACAGTACACAGATACTATGGAAGCTACAGAATTTGTTTGGGATAAATTGACTGAACCACAATTTGCTGAGCAAGTTATTGGTATGTTAGATGCAGGTATTCCTGTAGAAGCTATTGGAAGAATTATTGTATTTAGTGGATTTTCAGAAGGTAAGTGGACTCCTGATGTTGCATTTATTATTACAGAACCTATTATGAAAATGATAGCTACAATTGGTATTCAAGGTGGTGTTAAGAAATTTAGAATATCTACACAAGATTTAACAAATAATAGAGAGATGAAATCTATATTAGATGTTAAGAAAAACAAAGCAGAATTTGAGAAAGCTAGTAAAGGTGTACAAGCAGAAATAGAAAAACAACCTGAACAAAAAGGTTTAATGGCTGCACCACAACCTAAAGAAGAGGAGATGGTATAATGGCAATAGATTTTGGAAGAATGATACAGGGTGTAGCTACAGGTGCTATGGGTCAATTTAATGCAGAAGTAGCAGCTAAAGATAAAATGAAAGGTGAGATTATTCAAAGAGCAGGTTTAAACTTTTATGAAAATACTTTACCAGACTTTGAGAAAAAAGAAAAATCTAGAAAAGAAACTTATGATAAACTCTCTGGACAATTTGGTGTAGACGTAGCAGAATTTATGGGTCAGAATAATTTTATTACAGGTGATGCTAATGATTATAAAAATATTTTAATTCAACTAGGTGATAACCCAGAAATTAAAGCAGATAAATTAAAACAATATTTAAAAACTACAGATAGTAGTTATACAAAAAGAGCTGAAAGTAGATTTGATGCTATAAAAGAAAGAGAAAAAACTATTATGGGATTAACTACAGGTGACTCTAAGATTGGTACTATGACTGCACAGTTACAGATACCCGAGTCTACTCCTATAACTGAGACTACAGAAGAAGTTGTTACACCAGCTGTTGAAGGAACACAAGTTGGACCACAGGTAACTGAAGCTGTACCAGAAAAAACAGAAATGAAGACAACTGCTTTACCTACATATGAGGAAATATTTGGGGATGGTAAAGAGAAAGTGGAACGTAATTTCTTTAATTTAAAAAGAGAAGATGTAGTATCTTTAAAAGGTGATTTTGATAAAGAATATAAAACTAAATATTTAAATCCTTTAACTGGACTGAGAGAAGACACAAAAAGATTTAAAGAAGATTATGATAATCTCCCAGATGCAGAAAAAGCAGAACAAACTTTAGGTGGCTATGTTTATAATAGGCATTTTAGAGAAAATTATTTACCGAGTGTAGGTTATACATATGGTACTGCAGCAGCAGAAGCATCAGAGCCACCAGAAATAGCAAAAGGTAGACTTTATATAGATATGTATAAAGCTAATGGTGATGATAAAATGGTTGAGGAAGTTAGAACCCGTTTAAAAAATGCAGGTTTTGATCTTACAAAATATAGTTTATAATTATGGCTGATATATTTCAAGGTCTACCAGATCTTAATACAGAAGCAAAAATACCTAACAACATTGAAGTTACTACTGATATGTTTAGTGACTTATTACCAGATGAAGAAAAATATAAATTTAAATTAACTACTGAGGGTAATAGGGGTTCTAATCTATCTGATAAAGATAAAACAGAACCTGGTCTATTTGATGATTTACCAGATATTAAAAGTGTAGAGTCTAAAAAACAATCTGATATATTTGATGGTTTAAAATTACCTGAAGAAAATAAAAAAAATAGTGGATACTTAAAAGCACTAATGGCATTATCTCCATTAACTTCTATTGGTGAAAAAACAGAAGACCTAATAGATGATATAGATGAAGATTCTACAAACTTAAAAAAGATAGCTTATGCTGCACAGTTAGGTTTCTTTGATACATACAGAGGTGCTAAACAGATTACAGGTATTGATACAGAAAAGATGAAAGCTGATCAAAAAAAACTTTATGAGTTTATGGAGAATGAAGATGGCTCTACTAACTACGGAGTTGCAGCAGCTTACTTTGGTGGTGCTATATTAGATCCTGCAGGTTGGTTATTACCTATAACTAAAGCAAAAACATTATATGCAGCAGCTAAATACGGATTTGTAAACTCAGGTATAATAGGTGCATTAGGTTATGTTGATGAAGAGAGTATACTAGATACTAGAGCAAAACAAGCTGGGGCTAGTGCAATAGGTGGTACAATTTTGGGACCAGTTATTACGGGTGTCACAAAAAAAATAAAAGGTGAAAAAGTATTTACAAGAGAAAACATAGGTATTCCTGGATTTGATTCTCCTAGTATAAAGGTAGGTGCTGATAGTGAATTACAAAAAATTAAACTACAGAATGAGGCAGGTTTAAAAGATAGAAATGTAGTTGCTAGAAAAAAAATTGAAATAGATGATTCAGAATTAATAAAAGATATGCCTACAGACAGATCAAAATTATTAAGAGGACCTAAACTTTGGTTTAGAGAAAATGTTGTAAAAGCATGGGAAAATAAAGTAGGAAAAAAAACATTAAATTATTTAACTAATGGTGAATATGGTGCAGAAGCAGGTGCTGCTGGTACAGGTGCAGTTATAGGTTACGCTTCAGGAGATGAGGATACTCCTATTACAACAAAATTTAGTAGGGCATTTACTGGTGCATTGTTAGGTGCAGGTGGTATTAAAGGTGCTAGAATGAAAACTTTTACTAAAACATTTGGTAAGGGTGAAGATAAAACTGAAGAAGTAACTGAAAGTTTACTAGATTTTTTAGGTAGACAATTTGTAGATGGTTATGGATTGCCTAAAAATTTTAAAGGATTAAAAGCAGAGGCAGATGGATTTGCAAATTCTATGGGCAGTAAGTTTACTTATATGGCACAAAAAATACAAAAAAATTTAACACCAGATGAACAAAAAATATTAATTAATTTACTTGAGGGTGATATTAAATTAAAAGTAGCACCAGCAAAACTACAAGAATTAAGTCAACAGTCTAGAAAGTTAATTAATGAAATGGCTCAAGACTATATAGACATGGGTCTTATTACAAAAGAAACATTTAATAGAAATAAAAATATTTATATTAAAAGATCTTACAGAGGTAAACTAGAAAATAGACCATTTGCAGAGGAGTTAAAGCACAGAGGTGCTACTCAAAAAACTACTATAAAAGAATTTGATGAAGTATATAAAGGTCAACAAGCCTACACTACAACTTCTCAAAAAGTATCTAAAGATGGTATTTTTAAAGAAGCAGAAGGGAAAAAAAAATTAATTAAAGGTCATAGAGGTTGGGAAATATTAGAAAGTTCTAAAGCTGAAATGCAAAATATAACTGATAAGTATAATAATAAAATTAAACTTACAAGAAATAAAAAGAAAAAAGCACAACTAATTTCAGATAAGAAAAAAGAATTAGATGAAATGCAAATTAATATTAGATGGGATTATACTAAACCACAAAGAGTAGGATTAGGTGAAATTGAAGATGCGGCTTATGCTATCGCAGAAACAGGTAGAGCAGGATCTGCTACATTAAGTCAGTATAGATTGTTTGACAGTATATCTAAACAAGGCTATGTGTTTGATACATTTGCAAAAGTACCTAAAGATTTAAAAGCTGTGTATAAACAAATACCTACTACCTCGTTAGGAAAAACAGGTGGTAAATTAAGGTATGGTAATCTAGCAGGTAAGTATGTACCTGATGAAGTTTACAAAAATTTAATTGCAACTAATGCTTATTACAGAAAAAGTAACTTCCTTAAAGGTTATAGATCATTAAATTCTTATTGGAAAGTATCTAAGACTGCATGGAATCCTACAGTACATGTTAATAATGTTGTATCTAATGTTATGTTACATGACTTAGTAGACGCAGATTTTAAATATTTATTACCAGCATGGAAAGCTTTAATGAAACATAATAAAGCTAACAAAGCTGGAAAAATGCAAAAGTCAGAGCTAGTTGAAATAGCTACTAGATATGGTGTATTTGATGTAGATTTAGTAAGTACAGAATTAAAAAATATTCAAGCAGCTTCAAGTGCAAAATTTCCATATACAATGGATGAAAGTGTAGATGCATTTAATAATTCTGTTAGTATGGCAAGAAATGTTTTTAAAGATAGTGTAGTTAATGGAAAACTCGGTCTTACAAAAATGACAGATTGGTACAGATTTGAAGATTCTGTATTTAGATTATCAGTATTTCAAGATAGACTTTCAAAAGGTTGGAAAGTACAAGATGCAGCATTAGATGCTAGAAAATCTTTTATAGATTATAACATTGATGCACCTGCTATTAACTGGATGAGAAATACTGTTACTCCTTTCTTAGCATACACATATAGAATTATACCTATACTTGCAGAAACAGCTATAGTTAGACCTTGGAAGTATGCAAAGTATGCAGCACTTGGATATGGCTTAAATAAATTAGGTGATACTGTAGGTGGAGGAGATGAAGATGCAGAACGTGCTGTTATGCCAGAAAGAAAATCAGGTAGATTTTTAAACATGGGATTTTTACCATTTAGAAATATTAAAATACCTGTATCCCCTGATAAAAATGGCAATCCTCTATATATGGATTTTACTAGGTTTGTACCTGGTGGAGATATTATGGATTTAAATGGTACATTACCTGGAGTACCTGCACCTTTACAACCGTCAGGTGGACTAGCAGGAGAAATTTTATTTCCATTAGCGGGTTATGATTTATTTAAACAACAAGAAATAAAAGGTTTGACTGGTAATTATAGTGAAGATTGGAATGTTAAATTAAAAGCTATTGCAAGTAAACTGATACCAAATATACCTTTTGTACCTGGTACATATTCTACTGAAAAAATAAAATCAACAAGATTAGGAATGGAATCAGGCTTTAGACCAGATCAAACAGAGTTTACAGCATTAGCACAAAGTCTTGGTTTTAAAATAGAAAGGGCAGATATTAGCAAACTTACAGCTGGTAAAGTATTTGAATTAAAAAGAGAGATAACAGGATACAAAGAACAGATTAGTGAATTAAGAAAAAGATATACAAAAGGTTTAATTAACCAAGAAACATTTACTACAAAAGCAGAAGCAATTGCAGAAAAAATAAAATTAGTAGCAGCTAAGTATCAAGTTAAATTTGATAAAGCTACCTATGCTGATACTAAAGAACCATTTGAAGATATTAAAAATCTATTCGAGGGTAAGAATTAATGCCTAGAAAATCAGCCACAGAAGTTAAGATAGATTTCCTAGTAAGAGAGATTAAAGAACTTCGAAGTGAAACTAAACACTTAAGAGCTGATATTAACAAAGGCAAAGGTGCTATATGGGTACTTATACTTATTGCAAGTGCGATAGGTGGAGCATACAATTTTTTTAATAACTAAATTATAGGAGATAACAATGGAAAACATTAAAAACAAAGCAAAAGAATTATGGGCAAACCATAGTCACTGTGTTATCAGTGCAGCTATAGGTTTTGTTCTAGGTGCAATAGTATTTTAATATGTGGTTAGGTGCAATTAAACTAGCATTAAATGCTGGCACACATATATATAAAAAGAAACAAGAGACTAAGATGTTAATGGCTGATGCTCAGGCACAACATGCAGCTAAGATGGCTCGTGGAGATCTAGAGTACTCTGGTAAATTACTAGAAGCTAGACAATCAGATTGGAAAGACGAAGCAGTTTTAATAATTCTCTCAACTCCCATAGCAATTCTAGCATGGGCAGTCCTAAGTGACGATCCTACAGCTATGGATAAAGTAGGATTATTCTTTGACATGTTTGCAGAACTACCAAGTTGGTTCACTAATTTGTGGATCCTTGTAGTAGCAAGTATATATGGAATTAAAGGTACGCAGATATTTAGAGGCGGCATGAATAAAACAGATGGTAAAAAATGATTAAGCAAATAGTACTATTTATATACCACTACTCAACTAAGTTAAATTCTTGGTCATGGCAAAAATTATATAGTAATAGAAAAACAGGTTTAGGTTATAAAAAGTAATGGAGGATCTCGAGATGCACCCAGAATATGATTATAAATTTACAGCAATACTAATTGTATTGATTACATTATTAGCTTTATTTGGTGGACCTGCACGTTCAGATACCACTCAAACAAATGTTAGTGGGTCTAATACATCTATTGACGGAGGTTATACATCAAGTGCAACTACTAATTATGCAACAGGAAGTTCCTCAAATTCTACTACAAACAGTACATCAAATTCTAATATTAAATCAGCACCACCTTCAGCCTCTGCACCATCATATAATTCTATGACACAAGATGTGTGTGCAGTAGGTATATCTGCAGGTGTACAGACATTTGGTATTGGTATTAGTGGTGGTAGACATACGATTGATAAAAATTGTGAAAGATTAAAATTAGCCAGAATACTTAATGACTTTGGTATGAAGGTTGCAGCAGTTGCTATTCTCTGCCAAGATGAGCGTGTGTTTGAATCTATGATTCAAGCAGGTACTCCATGTCCAATTGATGGCAAGATAGGTAAAGAGGCAAAACAATTATGGTCTAAGTATGACCATGAAAGACCAGATTATTCTACATATGTTAAACGTATGAGAGATAGAGAAAAAGCTGACTTAGAAGCAGAAAAAAAAATGACTAAAGAACTAGATAAATTAGATAAAGAGTTTATAGATACTACACCTATTCATAAAAAATGATAGATAGATTTTGTTATAAATTTTTTAGTACGATGGATGATATTTGTGAATGGGTTGCTAATAAAATAGCAGGTCCAAGATGCAAGTGTAAAAAAAATGTCAAGAAAAACTAATACAGCATTAATTGCTTTATTGGGTACAATACTTATGGGTCTTAGTACATGGGTACTTATAACACTTATAGAATTACAAACAATAGTAGCTATGATGCAACAAGAATTAATGTCACTTGATAAAGTTTTTGGTAGAATATATGCACATATGGACCGACTAGCTAGCAGATGAAATGGTTAATTATATTATTATTTTTATTTACTACTATTAACGCTGAAGAGATTACTACAAATAATTTACTAGATAAAAATTTTGATAGTGAATCTTGGTCTGGTACTGCAGATGGTAGGCATGGCTCTAATGTTATTGCCTCCGAGCATAATACTTATATACAATCTGATGATATAAGTTTAAAGAATGATGCAGGTTTAACAGAATTACAAATACAAAATGGGTATACAACTGACCATGAATTTGAATATTGGCATTGGAATACTTATGAAAGTAGTGTGCAATCAACAGTAACTATAAAAGGAGCAGATGGCGAAACAACAACACAAATTAGGAATTATACTAGTGATAGCTGTGGCGGTAATAACTGTGGTAGTTACAGCACTGGCAGTGATACTTATACTGTACTTTCAAATTTACAAACCGACTATGACTTATCAGTTCGATATGATTTTACAGATTCATCGAATGATACAGACTCTCATTATGGGGTTGACCTCAGGGAACCTTCCCTCACTGTAACCTACGAGTCAGATCCTTTTGTTTTAAATGAAGATATTAGAGATGAGATAAGAGAATTACTAGAAGAATTTAAACCAGAAAAAGATTTATGGGTTAATGAAAAAGTTGAGTTTGTAAAAATTAAAGAAGAACCTGTTTACATGAATGAACCTAGAGAAAACTTTGAAGTAATGACAATGCAAGAACCAGAGTTTAAAGAAGAATTTTTTAAAGAAGAAATTGTTATGGAGATGAAAGAAGAAGTTGTAGACAATAATGAAACGTTTGTATCTATGTTTGATAACACTCCTGAAGAAGATATTATTGAAGAAAAGAATGAATTGATATCTAGTTTCTTACCACCCCCTAAGGATGAACCAGAGATAAAACGAGAAGAGATGGTTAAAGAAGAACCCCCAAAGGAGAGAGAAGAAATAGTTAAAGAAGAACCTAAAGAAATGGCTAGTGCCCCTACAGAAGAAAGAGAGAAAATAGAAGAAGAATCATCAACAGAAAAGGAACCAAAACCTATGGCACAACCAGACAATGACAAAAAAAAGAAATTAAAGAAAAGAAATCTACTAGCAAGACTGCTAAGAAGTCCACTGTTCAGAGCAAGAAGCTTGCCAAACAAAAAGTTATACAGCAGAAAAAAACAATTAGAGATAACTTAGTAAAAGTTATGGATAAAGTAGATAGAGATATAAAAGATATATCAAAGAATTTACAGATTAAAAATATTATTAAATTAGACGCTATGACAAGTGATCAGGTATCTCTTGATTCGTATGACGTACCCTTCTATAAAAGTAAAAATATATATTTAAATCAAATACAAATACAAGACATGAGACAGCTGTATACTGATATGAGTTTAAATAATTATATAGCTAATGATCCTGTAGTTATTATGGAAAATAAATTAAGAGACATAGAAAGTAGAAAACAACTACTAATAATGCAACTGGAGCAATTAAAAAATGGATAAAATTAAAGGACAACTAGCAGGAGTAGCTGCATTACTTGGTGTTATTGCCGCAATAGGTGGTGGCTTTGTAAAGTATGGTGAAGTCATGACTAAACTAGAAATATTAGAAGGTGCGTCTAAGGGTATTGACATGAGTTTTTTATCTGAAATAAAAGTATTAGAAGAAAAAGTTAATAAGTTAGAAAATGCCGACTCCTCTCATTCACATAACACATCTCATTCTCATGATAACACTGCTGTTAAAGTTCTTGAAAAAGAAATAGAGTTATTAAAGGTACAGATAGAAGAGATTAAAGTTAAATCATCTAACCCACTGGCAAACTAATGCAGCTTAGTGGTCATTTTAGTTTAAGAGAATTAACACAATCTCAAACAGCATTACGTAAAGGTATAGACAATAAACCTACACAAGATCATATAGAAAATTTAACTGAGTTAGCAGTACAGATACTAGAACCTACACGTAGGAATTTTGGTAAACCTATAGCAATCTCCAGTGGATATCGTAGTGAGGAATTATGTGAAGCAATAGGTAGCAAAACTACATCACAGCATGCACAAGGTGAGGCTGCAGACTTCGAATGTTTTGGAGTAGACAATAAAGAATTAGCAAAGTACATTAAGAATAACCTAGTGTTTGATCAGCTTATACTAGAATTTTATACTCCAGATGACCCCTCAAGTGGATGGGTGCATTGCTCATACAGTAAAGAAGAAAATAGAAAACAATCATTATTATATAACGGAAAGGATTATACAGAATGGCTTACTTAAACGCAAATATACCTGTAATAGAATGTTATGTTAGGGGTAATTTTTTAAGAGATCAAAAAGATTCACACGACAAATACTTTGAGGTTGGTGTATTTGGATTTAGTTCTATACCAAACAGAGTACCCATGTTTCATTTCTTAATGGAAGATGGTGGGCTATGGTGGAGAGCACCTATATCAGCTTTCTGTTCTAAGCCTGGAGTAAAAGAATTACCATTAGATGAGTTAGTAATGTGGGATAGTTTTAGTTATAATGTAAGTGTTACAACTTTTTATGAACTAGCTGGTGCTACTATGCAATACACATCTAGACGTAAAGTAAAACGTAAAGGTAAATACTTATTTACAATAGATTGGTGTGCAGGAGATTTTAATGAATTAAATTTTGGTTATGCAGAGAAACCAGATCAACATAAATGTGGTCATGTGATTGCATTAGATGATGGGAACTATGCAATACAGCCAAACAATAGACTTAAAATGTTTAATGCATCTATGGGTGTTGACCCAAACAAAAATTTAATTAATAGATTAGTAAGTAGTAAGATATACTCTGTAGAAAATTCATCTAAATGGATTACAGATGAACATGAGGAAGGAAGCTACGATTATAAAATTAGAAATTTAGAGGAGGAAAACGATGACAGTGAATAAAGCAAACAACTATACTCAACCTGGTAAAAGAAAACAAATATTTAATAGAATAAAAGGTTCAGCAACTCAAGGTACAGCTGCTGGAAAATGGTCTGCAAGAAAAGCACAAGCATTAGCTAAAGCTTATAAGAAAGCAGGTGGAGGCTATAAATCATAATGGCATTAGCAAAATCACAAAGAAGTTTACAGGCTTGGGGCAAACAGAAATGGAGAACAAAATCTGGTAAGCCTTCAAGTAAAACAGGTGAAAGATATCTACCTGCAAAAGCAATTAAATCTTTATCATCTTCTCAATATGCAGCTACAACTGCAGCTAAAAGAAAAGGTAAAGCAGCAGGTAAACAATTTGTTAAACAGCCTAAGAGTATAGCAAACAAAGTAAAACCATATAGGAGTTTTGCATAATGGCTAAAGCAGCATGGACTAGAAAGGAAGGTCAGAACTCTAAGGGTGGACTAAACCAGAAAGGAAGAGATAGTTATAACAGAGAAACTGGTGGTAATTTAAAAGCACCACAACCTGAGGGTGGCTCAAGAAGAGATTCTTTTTGTGCACGTATGCGTGGTATGAAGAAGAAACTTACTTCAAAGAAAACTGCTAATGATCCTCAGAGTAGAATTAATAAAGCTTTAAGAGCATGGAATTGTTAAATGGTAGCACTAGCAGCACAGCCAATACTAACAACTATAGGTAGAGTTGCAGTACCTAAACTAGCAGATACACTAGTAAGAACTGGTGCTAATAAATTTGTTAAACAGTATGGTCAAAAAGCTTTTGAGCTGTACTAGGTACAACTGCAGGTCTTAAAGCTTACAAAGAAACTGAAGAATATTTAACTGAATATCTTAATCACATAGATAGTGGTGGAGATGAAGGATCTTTTGTACCTAAAGGTAGTATGCCAGGTACAGATAGAATGACACAGATGGATGATGCAATGGCAGTACCTAATGTAAATGAAAGTGTACGAGAAACAGGACAAGGTTTAGTTATAGGTGGAGAAGCTAAAGAAATCCTACCACCACCAGAACCTTTTAGTACACCCATAGATAGTCAGACAGCTACAATATTATCAACACCTATTCCAGAAAAAGTAGATACAACTTTATCTACTCCTATCCCAGAAAAAATAGATACAAAAGAATCTTTTCCAGATCAATCTGGAGAATTAAATAAACCTATAATATATAATAAAGATGATGTATCAAAACAAACTAAAGATTTAGTACCAGAAAAAGCAGAACTTGGACCTCTATCTGCAGTAGAAAAACAAACAGCATTAGCACTTAAGGGTGACAAACCAGATTTTTATTCAAGGGCTGTTGAAGCTATTGAAAATGCTAAACAAGATAAATCTACTAAAGGTAAGTGGAAAAGTATTGTACAGAGTAACTCTACTAAAGAAGAAATAAAGTACTTAGGCTTAGACAAATACTTGCAAGGTAATGAATCTATAACTAAACAAGAGTTGTTAGATTTTGTAGATCAAAAAAATATTGCAGATAAATTAAATGTAATTGAAGTACCTTTGGCAGATCAGCTTGATTTTTCACAGTATTCTATTGGTGGTGCAGGTGGTAAGAGGGCTGGTGCTAGTGAAAGTACTAGAGAAGTATTAGGTGCAGGTAATGCTGAACTTCCTACAATGAAAGGGTATAAATCTACTGTAGAGCAATATGTTTTTCAAGTAGGTGGAGTAGATATAGGTATGGCTGATACAGCACACTTTCCTGAAAAATATGCAAAGGATACTATAGCACATGCTAGAGCACAAACAGGATACTTTAATGCAGATGCTGTAGAAAAAAGATTAGATTTAAAAGAAGCTGATGGAGAAAAATTAACTAACAATGATAAAGTTTTAAAAAATGCATCTAGACAATTAGAAGATACTTTTATTATAGACGAAATACAATCTGATATGATACAAGATAGGCAAAAAAAAGGAACTAAAGAAGATTTTGTTATAATAAAAGGCAAAGATATAACACCAGAATTTATAAAAAAAAATTATCCTAATTATAATATTAAAAATGAACCCTTAGATATACTAGTAGGTAAATCTTTAGATGAACTTAAAGAAAGGAATATTCAAAATAATTATAATGTTTTATATTCTGTAGATAGCACTACAGGTGTATCAGCACCAGAAGTTAGATTACAAGATAGCCGTTATTATGTTTTTGATAAGGGTAAATTAGTTTCTAAACTATCTTTTGATTTACAAAGCAGTGCACAGAAAGTGGTAGAAGATGAGGGACTAAACCCACTACCTATAACTGAATCTAAAAAGTATGTAGAGCTAGTATTAAATGCTATGATAAAAAAAGCAGTAGAAAAAAATTTAGATAGTATTGGTATAACTAATGGTCAGATACAATATGATAGATATACAGGTCAGCCTATTGAAGATAAAGAAGGATTAAAAAAATTTTATGATGAGATTGTATATAAACAATTAGAAAAAGTTGCTGATAAATACAACGTAAAATTAGAAACTGTTAAGTTACCTGGTAAAGGGGAGATAAAAGAATTTGATGATATAGGTTTAAATGAACCTACAGAATCAGGAGACGGTGCAGCAATAACTCGTAGAGCATCTAGAGCAATAAGAAATGGATTTGTTTTACGTAAAATTTCTGGTAATTTATTAGCTAGTACATTGGATGATTTAATTCAAGGTAGATTTGAAGATCCTGAAAGAGCTAATAATCCTGGTGCAGTGTTACCAAATTATACAAGTATACTTACTGATACTGGTGTAGCATCTGGAGATATGGTATTAGAAAATTTAATTGAGGATAGTGCAGATACAGATGGTGATAAAAATTATTATATATGGGTAGCACCTAATACTCCAATAGATACTGCAATACAAGAAGGCACAGATCGGTATTCATCTTTGTCTGGTATATGGGATATTGCAGATATAAATTTGCAAATGCCTATTTCACCAGCTATACAAACTGAAGGTGCAGATTTTGTACAAACTATTAGAGAAAATGAAGGAAGAGATCTTACAGATTATTTTGATGAGTACGAACACTCAGTTAATAATTCAGTAGATGTAAATAACTATAATAATTATATAAATAATTTTTATAATAAAGAAAATGTTAATATTGGATATAGTCATGAGATTATAAAAATGCCTTTACCTAAGAAACTCCAAAAGGATATACTAAGCAAGCCTATTAAACTTAGTAAACTTAAAACACAAACAAACAAAATGTTAACATAATATTATGAGAGATACAAAACTTATAGACGCATACATAGCAAAAGAAAATAAAGACAAGAGAGAAAAAGAATTGTTTAAAGTTTTAAAAAAAGAAGTAGAGACAGGTGCTAATGGCACACAGAATTATATAATAAAAAAAGGTATTAATAAAAATACAATAGCTAAGAAATAAAAAAGGGGAAGCGTGAACTTCCCCCATATAGGCAACAACAGGGCTCCTTTAAGGGAGCCTTTTTTTTTGGCGACACTTATACCAAAACTTTAAATTTTCTGTATCATCTGCTTAATGTCATCCTCTAGTTTTTTACCTGCAGAGTTAGCATGATTAATAATTGCAGCACATAGATTAGCTTGATATTTATAATCTTTAAGTGCTTCTCTTATTTTACCTACAGGCTTTCCCCCGTAGTCAATCACTATTGCATTATCTTTATTAAGACCAATCTTTAATTCGAACAATAGACCTGTGTGTTTGTGTAGATTATTTTTTTCCATTAGACTCCTCTGCTTGTTTCTTAACAAAGTCTGCACCAATGCTAGGATCTAATTGATTTAATCTACCCAACATACTCATAAGTTGTACAACTTCTGCATAAGGTCTACTCATTAAGTACCTCATAATATCCTGTAGTTGTATTGAATCTATTAAATATGTTCTTGATCCTGTGCTTTCTTTTCCTTTCTCTTTAGTCATTATGTTCTCCAAATTGCTTGTGTATTGTTTTTATATTTTCTTCTGCAGAGGATATAACATTTATAAGTTTATCTAATTCTTCTATAAACTGTGGGTGCTCACCAATTGCAACAGGGTTATCTAAGTACACAGTAGCTTTAGCTTTAGCATCAGATATCTGTGCTGTATATTTATCATGTAACGCATCTAAAAACATCTCTCTCATTGTTGCCCCCTAAATTGGTAATATTTATTTTCAATAAAATCTTTATCTAGTAAGTAAGCATTATCCATTTTATTAAATGCTTCCTTAGCATCTCTTATTGTTTGGTTTAGTGTTCTACCTTCTCCTAGACAACCTGCTACAAAGTCCTCTACTTCTTGTAGTGCGTGTTTAACTGCCCCCATCTTTGACCTCCTTTACTAGTCTGTTTAAATACCATTGTGCTTTTTCTAAATCTTGCAATGGCTCTCCCTTGAACTTATAACGAGAAACATATTTTAAAACGTTTCCTTTTAAGTACCCATGATACTCATCACTCTCCATACAATCACGTATAACATCTATAGTTTCTTTCTTACCATGCTTGTAGTGTGATGGTGAATTAACATTATCAAATGTTACCTCATTTTCATAGGATATATCATGGCTATGATCTATTTTTTTTTCATACACTCTTTTACTTTTTACCATACTTTCTCCTAATTGTATTGTACTCCATCATCTCAAGATCGTACTCACCTTTATCTACATTACGTTTAACTATCAATCCACTCCACCACATTTGCTGTGTGTTCTTAGCATAGTTTTCTTTGTGATGCAAGTAACATCCTGCAGATAATCCCATAAGTTTTTTACCAGAAGGTAATGCACACATGGCATAATCAAATGTATGTATGTGACCTACAGTAGAGGATACTTTATTTTTTATAAGTAAGGCACGCCCAATATTGTCACCACTAATAGGCTTACCCATAACACCAGTAGGAAAATTATGACAGTAGTATACACCATCGACCACAACTGGAATTTGATACTCATGAACTTCCCAACCATACTTTTTAAATTTAAAGTCATCTGTACTAATTGTTCCTTCAAGTTCTGGTATTTCATCTACTGTTCTATTTATCCTATCTTCGTGATTACCAAGTAACATGATTTTTCTTGGTCGTCTTCCATTAAGACCTTTGTTAAATTGTTCTAGTGCATCATGAACATGTTCTATATCTTTCTTATATCTTCTACCTTCAAAAGATTTCTTACCTTTATCGTAGCTTGATAGTGAATCCATACTAGCAAAGTCTCCCATGCATACTATGGTATCTGGTTTCAGATCATAAGCAAATTTACCTGCCCATAAAAATCTGTCATTGCTTGCCTTTGGAGTGCAGTGAGGGTCTCCTATTACTAAGTGTGTTGCCATATTAGTTTAACTCCTTATCTCGTTTATGTTT
>FUWD013182002.1_pt1 | contig 27355 bp, 25 predicted proteins | sample 1063281 | NCBI WGS metagenome assembly FUWD01 (sample SAMEA79048168, study PRJEB19326) | metagenome | biome: marine | reverse complement strand
AGGCCTGATAGTGAACGAAGCGAGTCCTGCGAGCGGAGTGAACCAAGCGAAGCGACGAGTCCTACGAGGAGCGAAGCGCCAGCGCCCGCAGTTCGCCAGTCAAGCGATGCCAGCAACTGTGCGAACAAGGGCGCAAGCGAACAACCACCTCCGAGCACAGCGAGGAGTGTGGTGTGAGCCACGCCGAACCGCCAGGTGAGGCGGGCATCGCCAAGCGAAGCGAAGCCCCTCAAGGGGCTGAGCGAAGCGGCCCAAGCGAGCCGAAGGCGAGCGCCAACCGGCCGAGCCCAAGCGAGGCCAGCGAGGCCAACAAGGCCGAGCACGCGAGCGAACGAAAGCCCAAGGCTTGAGAGAGCGAGCGCAAGTGAGCAAGCAACGCGAAGCGAACAGCGACCGACACAAAGTGTCGAGAGCACCACGCGAACAAAGTAAGCGTGGCAATAGCGAGCCACCAGCGAGCGGAGAAAGTCCCCCCATCCCACAGGACTGTCCTGAAGTCTTCGTGTTAATAACCGGTACGATTTGTTTTAGGCCGGGGGGACCTTTGTCTGGGGGGCGAAGGCACCCCCCGAAGGGGGGGATGTGCCGAGACCCCCAGGCTTAGAGTTAATGCTAATCGGTGGGTTGGTTGTTTTGGTTTGATTGTTTATTCGACGGGGTGTTTGGTAGGGGTACGCAGCATCCCTGGGTGCCCTCCGCCAGTTTCGGTTGGTCGCCGCTACCGAGGAGTTGTTGGTCGGTAGGCCGCACCCCAGTGTTTGGGTATGCGGCGGCTGCCCCTCTGACGGGCGATCTCCCGACGACTGGCCGGGGCACAGCAGTTGACCGTGCTGTGTGCGGGGTGCAATGATTATGGCGTGGCCTTTGGGCTGCGTCAACGGATGAAGGTATAGGTTTTGGCTATGGCCGGTCAGATGGTCGATGTTTTTCGGAGAATTGGTGTGCAGAAGCCCGGTGATTGGGTTGCGAAGTATGAAGCGCCGGAGTCGGAGTGGGATGATGAGGAAGTGGATTGGGGATCAGATTCGGATGTACCAGTTGATTCTTCGTGCGACTTGGAAAACCCGGAAGAGTGCGAGTCGTGCCAGTAGGCAGTGTGCTGTTGCTGATCCTCATTTGTGTATTTGTGACCTTTGTGATTGTAAAGGACAGTAATGGCTCCTAGGAAATCGAAGTCGCCGGGTAAGACTGCTAAGGCGATGAATAAGAACCCTGAGCAGCGTAAGAAGCACAATGCTCGTAATAAGAAGTACCATGACACGCCTGCGCGTCGTGAGTATCGTGCCGAGTTGGCGCGTGGCCGTCGTGCGAAGGGCATGATGGGTAAGGGCGGTAAGGACCTTCATCACAGCAAGAGCGGCAAACTGGTGAAGAAGTCAGTTAAAGCGAATAGGGGCCGCAAGTAGGAGGCCGATATGCCGTCCGGTAAGCACGCGACGGCGGATGACTGGGTTAAGTACCTGATTTTGCGGCGTGGCGGCGAGTCGATGCGTCAAGCCGCGATCAAATCAGGCGTTAATTACCATTCAGCGCGCGATAACGAATCAGGCCGCACGTCTACCCGTGCGTGGATGCAAGCCAAAGAACAGGTAGACAAGATCGGGGTGTCCACAATCCCCGCATTTGACGACCTACCGCCCGAAGTTCAAGAAGCCCACCAAAACATTGAAGCGTTCGCGCTCCGATATTTCGGCATTATCCTGCAACCCTGGCAGATGGAGGCAACCGAACACATTTTCGCACTCCTTGATAGCCCCCAAGAAGAATACACCGTCATCAACGCACCCCCCGGTAGCGGAAAATCTACGTTTTTTGCCAAAGTTATCCCCGCGTTTGCGACTTGCCGCAACCGGGCTATCCGCGGAATGATTGGTTCTTCTACTCAACGCCTTGCTGAATGGTACACAAGGCGGCTTCGGGCCGAATTTGAGCGTGAGCACGTCGCCCGCGCCGAACTTAACGACCAAAAGCTTGGTTTGGCTGTCGATGCGCAACGAACCATGCAACAAGACTTTGGTGCGTTCAAACCAGACGCTAAAGAAATCTGGCGAGCCGACGCATTCACAGTTTTACAGCCCGATGACCAGCCTTTGTCGCAAAAAGAGCCAACATGGTCCGCTTTCGGCATGGACTCAGGCTTCCTCGGTGGCCGATTTGACCTTGTTATTTGGGATGACGTTTGGGACCCGCGCAAAATGCGTAATTCGGAGTCCCGCAACGACATGTACCGATGGTGGGACGAAGTTGCGGAGACTAGACTTGAGCCCGGAGGGTTGTTTATCCTCAACGGGCAGCGCATGTCGTCAGATGACATCTACCGGTACGCGCTGGACAAGAAAACTCCGCTTGACGAGGACGAAATGGTGGAGGGGGGCATGGTGTCTGAGGAGAACTCAGAACGGGATTCCTCCTTTCCTGTTGAAACACCCCCCTCCGCTGTCCATGAAGACGCCAAGTATCATCATTTAAAATACAAAGTTCATTACGAAGACCGCTGTAACGGCGATCACGGAATGGACGCCAAACCTTACCCGGAAGGGTGCCTTCTGTATCCGCGGCGGTTGCCGTGGCGCAGAATCCGACACATTGCTGCACAAACTCCCGACCGATACGAAATTTTGTATCAACAGGAAGATTCTGACCCGGCATCGGTTCTTGTAGACCCGATCTGGATTAGCGGCGGAGTCGGCAGAGACGGCGTAGATCACGTCGGCTGTTGGGACAACGACCGAGGGCTTTGGGAACTACCCCAATACCTTCCGTCCGAGCCTCTTATTATCGCTTCGGCAGACCCGTCGCCCTCTAACTATTGGGCGCTCCAAGTTTGGGCGTTTGTCGAAGACTCAAATTATCGTTATCTCTTGGAGTCGTACCGTCAGAAGATGGATGCTCCATCTTTTCTTGACTGGAACCATGACACACAACGCTTTACCGGAATCGCAGAGGATTGGTGGCAAATATCGAACGATATGGGGACCCCGATACAATACTGGATCGTTGAGGCCAACGCCGCGCAGAAATTCATCTTGCAGTACGACCACTTTCGCAGGTGGTCTTCAACGCGTGGTGTCGAACTTGTCCCGCATTACACGCACTCGAAAAACAAAGGCGACCCGCAGTACGGCGTGCAGATGCTCGCGCCGCATTACAAGGCCGGACGTGTACGTCTCCCCGGCAAACAAGGAACGGCAGCACGCCCTCATTCGCTCCTTCTTGTAAACGAAGTCACAAAGTGGAATCCTGAAGGTACGGGTTCTAGAACCGACGATTGTGTCATGGCACAATGGTTCTTTGAGCACAATCTTGAAAAAATTCATACTCCACAAGTAGAATCAGTTCGTCAATGGCGTCCGTCATGGCTGGGTTAGGTTTGGGATGAAAACAGCCGAAGAAATTGTCGATATTTACTACAGTCGCAGGAACGCTCACTCGGGCGTTAAAGATCGTATGCGTCACATTCGTGACCATTACAACGGCGATGTAGTTGTACCTCTGCCAGAAGTTGATTCGACCGAATCGGCAGCAGTAGCTAACTTGTTGGCGCAGGGTCTGGATCAGACTGCGATGCGTGTTGCGTCGGTCCTGCCGGACATTGTGTGTCCGCCTGCCGACGATGCATCGAAGCAGTCGCGCAAGCACGCGCAGATTCGGCGCAAGGCCATGTTTGGTTGGTGGCAGAACTCGACAATGGACCTTCAGTTGGCAAAGCGTGCTCGTCATCTGATCGGTTATTCTCAGACGCTTACCCAGATCAGGTTTGATCCGAAGACTGGTGTGCCGACGTGGCACGCCCGTGACCCTCTTACTGCTTACCCGTCAAACCTGCGCGGCGTTGATGACATGTCGCCGCAGGATTGCGTTTTTGCTTACGAACGTCCAATGGATTGGGTGCGCAAGCATTACCCCAATGCTGCATTGCAGCTTATGGGTGGGCCTCGGCACATGCGGTACGAACCGGACGACACGGTTGATCTACTTGAATATGTCGATCACGAATGCACCGTGCTTGTCGCGATTAACAACCCGCATATTGACCAAGGTCCGGTCATTATGGAACTTGAACGGGCAATCAATCCGATTGATCGTTGCCCGGTCGTGGTTGCTTCTCGCATTTCGCTGGATCAGTCACGAGGCCAGTTTGACGGCATTCTCGGCATGTACCAGCAGCAAGCCAAGCTTATGGCTCTGGAAGTGCTGGCTGTGCAGAAGGGCGTGTTTCCTGACACTTGGCTGGTCGGCAACGCAGGCGAACAGCCCAAGATCGTCAACACCGCTAACGGCCTGACCGGCGAGATTGGTGTGATTCGTGGCGGCACGCTGCGAGACATGCAGATGCAGCCAGGGTTTATGACGAACCCGGCTATTGACCGTCTGGAACGTGCTCAGCGTTTGACCGCAGGTATCCCTGCCGAGTTCGGCGGCGAGTCCACTAGCAACATTCGTACCGGTCGCCGTGGCGACGCGGTGCTGTCTGCCGTGGTGGACTTTACGGTGCAGGAAACGCAGAAGATGCTTGCCCGGTCTCTTGAAGAAGAGAACAAGATTGCGATTGCCCAAGCAAAAGCTCATGCAGGCAACAAGCCCAAGTCGTTTTACGTCAACATGGGTAAGACGAAGGGCAAGGTTGATTACACCCCGAACAAGCACTTTACGACCGACGATAACCATGTGTCGTATTCGCAGGCTGGTGCGGACATTAACAACCTTGTGATTGCTGGCGGTCAGCGGTTGCAGATGGGCACCATGTCAAAGGAAGCGTTTATGCGCATTGATCCGCTAATTGAAGATGTAGAGAAAGAACGTGATGCTGTAGTTGCTGAACAGCTAGAGCAGTCGCTGTTGGCTGGGTTGCAGACTCAAGCGTCGCAGGGTGCTTTGCCTCCTGGCGATTTGGCGCGTATTATGGAATTGGTAAAGAACGATCATCTTGAACTTCCTGAAGCTGTTGCGAAGGTGCAGCGGGAAGCGCAGGAACGTCAAGCTGAGCAAGTGGAGGCGACTGCGCCGGAAGCGCAGCCTGGAATTGCTCAGCCGGGGGCTGGTGCTGAAGCGGGCGGGGGTGCGCCTGCACCAGCTCCCGCTTCTCTTCAGGAATTGTTGGGAGCACTCTGATGCCGCGTGCGCGTAAAATTGCCAAAGGCCAGCAGTACGGTCAGGCCAAAGCTCAAGAAGAAGCTATGCAGGCCCAACCGATGCTTAACGACACCCCGGTGTCGCCTGAACAGCCTCGGGTGCGACCCGGCGACGTTAATTTGACTGCTCCGACTGCGACTCCTAACCAGGGCAGTTTCGGGCCTGCAAGCCCACCCAACATGAAGGTGGGGTTGACTGATGAGGAACGTGCCAAGATCAGCACGTTGGTTCCTGTGCTGTCAGCTATTGCTAGCACTCCTCATGCTTCTCGCCATCTGCGTTCTTTCTTGCGTCGCGCAAAAGCGCAAATTGGAGACACGTCAGATTTCGCTGATAAGGGTCGTTAATGCTTGGCTTTGCCGGAAATATTTGGAACGGCACTACTGACGCTTTTGAAGGGCTTGGTTCTTTCGGTGCCGACGTTATTCGTGCTGCCGGAGAACTAGGCCAAGGAGATTTTTCTGGCGCTGCCGATGTTATCGTTAACTCGGCGCAAGAAGACCTGCTCGGTACTGCCCTTCAAGGCCTGTTCGGTCCTGAAGGTGTTGGCGGCACGATTATTGGTGCTTTGCCCGAGCCAGTACGCCAAGGCGCTAAACACGTCATTGACCCGATCTTTGGGATCATGCACTGGGGTCTTGAAGAAATCGTAGACCGCCCTTTGGGTACTGGTCTTACGATCCTCAACGTAGGCATTAAAGACACAGGCGCGTTGTTTGACCTTTCGACGTATGCGAAGGCTTACGCGATTAACGACGAACGGACTGCCGGTCAGGCCCTAATGGCCGCGGCTTACATGATTGATCCGTTTGATGAAGAAGATTTCAACGGCCTTCAAAGCAAACCCATCTTCAACCTTGTTTCGGGTGCTACCGACTTTATGTTGGAGTTTTTGGACCCGACAGTTTATGCCGGTATGGTCGCGGTCAAAGCTGCGCGTGGCGGTGCGGTCGCTGGCAAGGTCGGCGCTAGCGGCAAGGTTACGTCCCAATGGGGTCGTCGGTTTAAGAACGAGACGCGAAGCAGCAGGCTTACCGTTAATCCTGATTTGAACTATGTGTTTGGTCGGGGCATGGGTATCCGCCGAGCAACGATTGGCGGCAGGGGCCGAGGAGTTGGCCCGGATAGCACGGGAGCACTTCCTCGGATTCTTCAGCCTCTGGTTGCTACGACTGAGCAAGTTGGTAAGCGGCGGCAGGTTGCTGATGCGTTTGTTGATGAACGAGCAGTCAACTTTACGAACTCTCAGCGATTCACAGATTTGAACAACGCAGTTCAGCAAGGTGCTACTGCTGCTGAACGTACCCAATTTGCTAAAGCCATCATGGGCAAATCTGCCCGTCACATGAGCGACCGCGACATTGCTCGTTGGGCCGCTGGTGAAACAACTGAAGCTCGCAAATTGTCGATGCGTGTCATGCTTGGCGATTCGGCAGCTCACCGCGAAGCGATTGCTGTCGCTCACCAGATTGATGATCTGCTTAGTAACGAAATGTGGGGGCAGGTTGACAATTACCGCAGGATAGCTCTGTCTGTTGACGAAGACGGCATTATCAAGAACGGGTACAAGGCGCGAGATGCGCAAGGCCGGTTCATTACTCCGCTTCCTGAAGAAGAAATTATTGCAATGTCTAAGCAGTACGACGAACTGCTTGGCAAGGTTGACTGGTCGCTAGTTCATCACATGGATGAGGCGTTGCGTGAAGCAATGCCAAGGCAGATGGTTATTGATGAAGCAACCGGTTACTACCGGGTGTCGGATGCTGTTGATGCAACTTTGCGTTCGGTAGACACGTCGGTGACGGCTCGGGCTATTGAAGACATGCTCGGGAGCGTTGGCAAGAAAACGGCTCAGGGCTACACAAAGCCTCATGGCGTGTTTGGCAATCTTGGAAGAATCCGAGGAATGCCGAACGGTTCTCGCCTAAACGCGCTTTCTAAGTTCCATTTTGATCGCTTGAAGATGAGCGATGACGCTATGGCGGTCACGTCTCACGTCGTTAAGAACCCGTTTACGAATCAGGAAACTGTTGTCCGGTTCGTGACTGAACGGCTTCCTCATAGCCGCATTTATTTCCACGATTCGCAGTCAACGATTCAGGTTGAACGTGTGATGCGTGACGCTGCGCGGGTTCAGTTGCCTAACGGTAAGCGTCTTATTGATGAGGCAGAAGCTGCTGAGGTTGTGACGGCTTATGAAGCTGCTCGTGCTGCTGGCAACATTGCAGAAGCGCAAGACATTTTCTTGAGGAAAGTGGAAGAGCTTACTGGCGCGGTTGACGACATGTTCCACGGCTGGTTCAAGGATCAAGTCCATGAGGGTCGCAGGGGCATTGCTTACGAACGTCATGTTTTGTCTGAGTGGAAACTCGCAATGGACGAAATTACCGACCCGAAGCTTCGCAAGAAGACGGTCGTTGGTCTTACTGACGAAAACGGTACGGTAACTCGTTCTGCGCTTATTGACGAATCGGCAGAAGGCACGATTCATGTCGCTAACATTCGTCTTAGCCCGAAGCAGCTTGAACAGACTGCTGTGCTGCCCCGGTTTGACATGGTTCAACGAAACTTTGATCGGGCGGTTCGTCGTCAGAGCGATGTTCGTGCTGATCGGATTAGGGCAAAGGCTGCGGATTACGCAACCGAAGGTCTTGCTACTTTGCGTAGAGGCACGGGCGAGCCGATGAAGTATTGGCGTGCCGGTGTTCTTTTGACGCCTAAGTGGCCGATGCGTATTACCATCGAAGAACAGCTTCGTATGGGTAGCCAGTTGGGTACTGCGACTGTCGCGTTGAACCTGTTTAGGGGCATTGGCGATTTGCGCAGGGCTTACGGCTATTTCAATTTCCCGAACGACAAGTTGTTGTCTGACGTTGATTTGTTGACCAGCGCTATGCGTTCTGCTCTGGATGACACGGTTAGTGCTGGCCGAGTGAACAAGGTTGACGAGGCGTTGCAGGCTCAGATGGACGAGTGGAAACGCGTCAAGAACATGCCTGACGAGGTTAAGGCTGAGCGTAAACGGTTGCAGCAGCAGAAGAAGGTGCTGCTAGACACCGACAACCTTTCTCCTATCGAAATGATGGAACAACTTGGGATTGAAGGTTTCCAAGCTGTTGTTGACAAGCTGATTAAAGAAAAGGTTCTGACGCGTCGCGATTTGCGCAAGACTCAGCGTAACTCTGCGTTGAAAGCAATTTCTGTCGGCATGTTGTTCGCTAACCCGTTTATTGGCGGCATGTACGGGTTCGTTAGTTACGGACGCAAGATGAAGCGGATGAGTCAGGCTGGTCAGCGTCAAGCTGCAACTAACATGTCTGCTGCTATGCGTGCCGAGGCTCGGCGTTTGATGACTGATACGGCTGGTAGCGATGCTGCTTACAAAGCCGGGTTGGACATGCTGTCTGAAGCTGACTATGTGAAGAAGTTGGCTGATGAAGGCAACAAGAAAGCTGCTAAAGCCAGCAACGCGTTTGAGATGGCTGACGAGCTTTTGGATCAAGCTGGGTTTGGCAAGATCAACATTGGTGGTCAGGCGTTCCGTGCCGGGTTTGGCGACGATCCACGGTTTATTGAACAGATTCAGCGTGAGGTGTCTGCAAACAACTGGGCACAGTCTGTTCTGCGTGGCGCTCAGAAGTCGGTACAGCGAGACATTGATGCGTTGAGTTACACCACGAGCAACGTCTTGGAGTATTCAACGAAGGCTGAGCGTCGTAAGTTCTTTGATGAGCGTTGGAGCGACACGATTGCCCGGTTTAGTTCTGCTAGCGGAACTGACGAGTTCTTTAACATTGTTTGGGGCAACCAGGCAATTCAGACCCGTGTTGAGCGTCTGAGCGACCTGTTGAAAAACGACGAAGCGTTGTTTGACAGTATTATTTCGGACAAGAAATACATGTTCAACGACGACGTTGATTTCAATACTGTTGCCGAGTTTATTGTCAAAGAGTACGAGGGCATTCTTCCAAGCGACATTTTTGCGGGTTTGCGAGACGACGTTCGCAGCGGCAAGGAAGTTCAATGGCAGCAAGTTGAATCTGAACTGTCAAAGGGTGTTCATGCCAACCCAGAACGCAACTTCAGGGAAGCTGTTGAAGAACTTGCAGAATCCCACCCGCAGTTCGGTCAGGTTCTGCATCCCGAAAGTGTTGCTACCGGTAACCGGGTAAAGCGCAAGATCGACGGCTACTTTGACGACTTGTTCCGCATGTTTGGCACGTTGCCTTCTGATGAGCTTGCCCGATTCCCGTTTTACAAGAGCGTGTATGACGGCGAACTTCGACGTTTGACTGTCCCGATGATTGACGAGGACGGGTTCCTTCGGATTTCGCAAAACAAAATGAACGAGCTTGAGCGCGAAGCACGAGAGTACGCAACGCTGCGCACCCGTGAAGTGCTTTACGACTTGAACGAGCAATCTCGCATTGGTGAAGTTGTCGGTAACGCTTCGCCATTCTTTAACGCTTGGCAAGAGGTGCTGGGACGTTGGGGCGGCTTCGCTGTTGATAACCCCATGTACGTCGCAAAGGTCGGTCACCTTTACCGGCAGCCGTGGGAAGCCGAATTCCTTGGTTTGACCGAGGTCACCTACGGTGAAGAAGGCGAAGAAGACACTTACATCGTTTGGCGTCCTTTGGGCGACGCTTACGACGAAGAAGGCAACAAGACCAGCGTGTTTAACGCCATGCCTGACGTGTTGAAAGACATGTTCTTCCCGGCTGCGATCCGAGACGGCGAAAACCCTGTCCGTTTTTCCAAAAACGGTTTCAACATGATCTCGCAGGGCACTCCCGGCTTTGGCCCGCTTATTACCGTGCCTGTGCGAGAAGCAATGATTACTGCTCCTGAGCTAGAGCGCACGTTGGGGTTCATGTTCCCGTTTGGTCATCCTCATGGCGGGTTCCTTGAGCGTCTAGGCGTAAGCATGTCGCCTGCGTGGGGCAAGAATGTCCAGAACTTGTTGACTGATACGCACACAAAGGAGGTCATGGTTAACCGCATGTTCCGTGACCTGACGATTCAGCTTGCAGATGCTGGTGATCCGTTGGATTGGAACGACGAACTTGCCGTTATGGAAGTTCTGGAAGAAGCAGAAAAGCGAACAGAGAATTTCTTTGTGTTCCGTGTTGCTGCTGGCTTGTTCTCGCCTACTTCTACGACGGTTCTTAGCCCGTATGAACCTCTTGTGCAGCGGTATCGCGAGTTGGAGCAGCAGTACGACTTTAAGGAAGCTCAGATGAGGTTCTTGGACGAGTACGGGCCTGATTTCTTTGCTTTGACTGGCCGCATGTCGCAGTTGAACGACGGTGTGCGTGCAACTATCGAAAACGAAGAGTTGTACCGGCAGAATCAGGAACTGATTCAAGCTCACCCTGCTATTGGAGCGTGGCTTTCGGGCAGCATTGGTCCTGTGGACGAAAACTACGTCTTCTCGCAGGTCGTTTACAACCGTCAGTTCAATTCGCCTACTGGTCCGGGGTCTGACATAACGCGTCGTGACGTGAAGTCTCCTTTGGAGTATGTGGAAGACACTCAGATCGCTCAGGGTTGGATGGAATACTCCGCTATGAACGATCAGGTCCGCAATTTGCAGGATCAGGCAGAAAACGTCGGCTTGTCGGCTTCGTTGAACGCAAATCATATGGGGCGGATTGCTGCGTTGAAGCGTGAGGTTATTGACGAGATTACGGCTAAGTATCCTGCGTGGCGTGAAGAGTTTGATGACTTTGGTTCATCGAATCAGAAGATGATTGACGTTTACGACGGTGTTGCGGCTGCGCTTCAGTACGAGAACATTGTTGTGCGTCCGTCTACTCCGCATTTGATGGAGTACCTGTCGTTGAGGATCACGGTTCAGGACATGTTGCTGGCTCGTGAGGCGCGAGGCGGCAGCAAGAATATTGAAGCTGGCGATAACGAAGACATCCGCATGTTCTGGGAAGAGACGAAAGACGACCTTGGTGCTCGTCCTGATTTCTCTCCTCTTTACGACAGGTATTTCGATAGAGATAAACTAGCACCGCAAACCTTTATCAACGCTGAAGATTTCCCGTTGTCTGGTATGCCGAGGTACGCCTGATGGCTGAAGATACAGAAGTTCCAATTGAAACAATCGAACAGACGATTACTAACGGCTATTCGTGGGCGCAGGCTGCGTCGGATGTTGCTGGCAACCCGTTTATCTTTGACGATCCCGTCCTTGGTTTTAGGGACTTTGACGAAGTTACGGATATTACCGATCCAGGCGACGCTACTTACACCACGGTCGCGGGCGAGGGCGATATCCCGATTATGCAAAGCGAAGTTATTAACGCTTTGCCGACTGACATGGACCCCGAGGCGCAATCCATTCTTGCGATGGAAATGTTCCTTAACGTGGACGGCGCTTACGGAGACATCAACGACGTTTTTGAAGAGGACGGTACGGTCAATCAAGAACGGTTTATTCATGCTGTTGACACCACGTTGAAGATGGCGGCTAACGCTGGTCCGATGGGTTACGGCACGACTACGAAGTATCTCAATATTCTGACGAGTGCTGGCAATAAGTCTTTGGACGAATTGAACCAGCAGTTCGCAGAAGAAAAGGCAAAGAGTGGGGGGACGTTCCCTGGTCTTGTGTTGAACCGTGTTGTGGACACCGGTTTCTCTAATGTTCTTGGCCGTACTGCTACGAAGCAAGAGCAGCAGGACTTTGCTTCGTTGGTGTTGGAGCTTGGCGATTCTATTCAGGGCGTGGAGCATCTGGGTTTGCAGGCTGAAGAGTTTGCTCGTACTGAAAATGTTCAAGAAGCTGAAGCTGCGGATTACAAGGGTGCGGCTGATCGAATTATGAAAGTCTTGGGGATCGCGTAATGAGCGCTACTTTTGCTGAAACGCTGAACATCTTGCTTGAAGCAGGGATGTCTTACGAAGACGCTTATCGTCAAGCTGAATCTATTACTGCAACTCGTGAGCGAACCGGCGAGCTTAGTCCTGCTGAAATGGACATTCTCATGGTTCTGATGGAGGGCGGTATAACCGGTAAGCGGGCCGAAGATATGGCTCGTGCGATTAACGCTCAACGTGTTGCTGCGGGTACGACGCGAGAAGAAGAAATTGCTAGTCGTCCGATGCCCCCGGAGCCGACTCCAGAGCCGACGACAGTTACAACTCAGGGTCCGCCTACACCTGCGCCGCTTCCGCCTGAATCCGAGGCTCCAATACGAAATGAATTGCCGTATGATCTAGACGAGGATCTTCCGCGCGTTCAAAATACTCCGATTGTTCCTCAGCAGCCTCCTGGGCCTCAGGGGCCTGCTCCAACTGCTAGGAACATTAACACCGTTCGTTCTGGTGGTTCTATTTATTCGACGCTGACTGAACCGGGCCGGTTCTCAAGGCAGTTTGTTGTTCCGGCAGACGAAGACCCTGAAGAGTTCGCAGCCTTGTTTGAACATTTGTTCAAGGAATACGGGTCTTCATCGGGAACTTCGTCTGCTACTGGCAAACCTACTCAGCTAGATGGATGGGCTGCTCGTCTTGACAGCGCTGAAATGCGCGGACTGTTTGCGCCGACTGAAACTTTTATCGGTACTGATCGTCGTACTGAAACTGTTAAAAGCGACGAATACAACAACCTTGTAGACGAAGCTTTGGCTGCGACTTCTGCTCGTCGGCAACGTGTTGGTGCAAACGTCTTTATTAACGAATTGATTGATTCGTTGCCTGCATCGGGCGAACAGTTTGTTCCAGATGCAAGATTCAACGCTGGCTCAATTAACCACGCTGAACACATTTACAACGTCAACCAGTTTGTATTCGGCAAACAAATTGACATGGCTGCGCTTCTGGCTGGTCGGCCTATTCAGGTTGGCGACATTGAGCTGATTGACGGCTACGTCATTCCTGACGTTACGCTTTCTTCTGCCGAAGAATACGTTAATCTTGTTAATAATGAACTAGGCGGACAGTTTGACGACCCCAGCACCCTTGAACGATTGACAAGTCTTTTCGGTCTTCGTCCGCAGGAATTTGCTGGCGAGTTTGATCGCCTTGCAGGTTTCAACGAAGAAACCGGGTTGGATTACGACGAAGACCAAGCCCGTGAATTGTTTGAAATTCCGTTGGACTGGTTGCTTCTGCATGATAACCGGATTGACGGGACTGAGGGTGCCCGAGAAGAACTTGACGTTCTCGAAACAACGATCAACGGTCTTACCAGCACAACTGGCGAAGACGTTGGTGGCGCTCTTATCCGTAGCGGTTACGAAGAACAACTAAGCACTCTTGATCCGACGCTTTACGGAGAAGATCGTAACCTTATTCAGAGCGCGATTAGCCAGGTTGGTATTGTTCAGGCTCCTGGCGCGTCACAGATTGATCCTGACGATTTCCCGGTATTTGAAGAAGGCGGATTTGATCCGGTAGAACTTCAAGAAATCGGTGACAGCTTTGATTTGCCGGGTCCGATGGATCGTCAAGGCTACGAAGAGCTTAACGAATATTTGCACGAGAAGTATGGCGGTTTCGCGTTCTTCCTAGATTTGGAAGAGGAAGACCTTCATATTGGCTTGGACAAGTTGAACAGGCCGACAGATGTTGACGCAGACGACGCGGTTCATCAGGTCCATATTCTTGATTATCTCGTTGGTAATGCAACGGATGGTTCTGTAGTTACTACTGACCACGGCATTATTTCGGCTTTGGAACGCACGAAATGGTATCAGACTACGAATCCTTCGATGCGTGAGTGGTACGGAAAGTACGGAGCTGATCCTCTTAAGGCTTTCCAGTTTGACACTCCGCAGCTTGAGCAAGATGAAGAAGTTAAAGAAATTTACGCCTCTTTGGTTAATGCTGCACAGATTCTAATGGGGCCGGGTGCTGAGCGGACGATTGGTCGAAATCGTTTGCTGATGCTGGCTGCCGAGATTGATTACCTTGGTTATGACACGGATGATGAGACGCAGCGAGAGATGCTTCTTGATCGTGTTATTCGTTCAGAAGAGCCGTGGCAGGCTTCTAACGCTGATTTCAGCGCGTTCCGTTTGTCGCGTGACTCTGTAGAGACTATGGCTCGTGAGATGTATCTTCCGATTACTGAGACTCGTCGTAATGAGTACGCAGAGAAGTTGTTTACCGGTGCGTACACTCCTGAGGACGTTAAAGCCCAGATGAGGACTCAGGCTTTGGCTCGTTATGGTCAGAGCGATCAGGTTCGGGCTGCTTTGGAAGCCGGTTTGTCAATGGAACAATACTTCGATCCTTACATTGCTGAGATGGAAGAGATTCTTGATCGTCCGGTGAATCTGTTTGAAGAGTTCCCGCAGGTTATTGAGATGGTTCCTGGCGATGGGCCTGCCCGTCCGATGAGCTACGCCGAGTTTGGCGAGTTTGTTCGTGGCTTGCCTGAGTGGGGTCAGAGCGATAGGGGTCAGGACACTGCTCGGGGTCTTGTAAACGCTATGGGCGCGTTGTTTGGAGAGGTTGCATAATGGCTCTTCCCGGTGGTGATACTGCGCTGCAAGATGCACAATTCCAGGGAGAATTGGCTGCCTTTATGGCATCTCTTCGCCATATGGAGTCTGGCGGCAACTACCAAATCTTTGGTCAACCGACAAAGTACGGTCGGGCTTCTGGTGCTTATCAGTTCCTTGACAGCACTTGGGGCGGTTACGGGGGTTACACGCGTGCGGCTGATGCGCCGCCTGAGGTTCAGGATCAGCGTGCTCGTGAGCTAATGACTGAGTATTACAACGGTGTCGCTAAGGGCGATTGGCGTGCTGTTGCTGTTGCTTGGCACGCTGGCCCTGGCGCAGTCCCTGATTACTTTGCAGGCACGTTGAATACTGCTGATATCAACATGAAGACAACTGCGTATGCAAACTCGATTGTTAACTCAATGGAGCGAAACGCAGGGGTTACTCTTAGTAAGGGGCACACTTATGGTGCTACTGGGGAAAGTATGTCGATGCTTGATGATGCAGATGCTGACGTTCAGGATGCTTGGCAGCTTGCCAAGGACAAGCTTGAAGAGTACGGCCTTAGCGAGCTGTTTCCTGAAATTGAATCTTACTTGTTGAAGGGTCTATCGGCTGAAGCAGCTATTGGCCGTATCCGTGACCACGAAGTTTTCAAAGAGCGTTTTTCTGGGTTGCAAGGTCGGCTAGATAACGGCTACAACGCCATTTCTCCTTACCAATATTTGCAGCAAGAAAACGAAATTAAGAATCTGATGGCAGAAGCAGGGTTCCCTGAGGGGTTCTATGATGAACCGGACGACTTGGCCGCCTTTATTGCTAACGATGTTCGCCCTGAAGAAGTTGCTAGCCGCATTCGACTTGCTCAGCGTGCTGCAATGGACGCTGATCCTCTTGTTAAAGAAGAATTGATGGAACGGTTTGGCATTGGGCTAGATTCTGAGGCTGATCTTGTTGCGTATTTCCTTGATCCTCAGCGTGCGGTGCCATACCTTGAGCTAAAGAGCCAGGTTGGTACTGCCGAGTTGGGTGCTGCTACTCAACGGGCTATGGGTCTTGGTCGCACCTTGAGCACGGAACATGCTCAAGAATTGGCTCGTACCGGTTACACGGGACGCGAAATTAAAGAGCGTTTGAAGGGCCGTGGCGGCATGACTCAGCAAATGATCGGTGAAGGCCGTGGCATTTCGGCTACTGAAGTTGCTGCTGCCGAGTTCGGGTTGGATTCTGAAGCTGTTGCAAACATTCGTCGTTTGCGCCAGGAACGTCAGTTGCGTGGTGCCCGTCGAAGCGGTGCAATGATGACTGAAGCTGGCGTTGGCGGATTTGGTACCGCAAATACTTGACGATAACGCTTTAACGACTTACTCTTATTAATGGATTGGCCCCCAGACGGGGTGAGCTATTCCATCTTAATCATCCGTCTGCATTCCACCGTTGTAGACGCGTATCTGAGGTGAGTGACATATGACAGAGAATACGCCTACTGAGGCCGAAACTGTTAGCCAAGAATCGAAGCCAAATTGGCGACGTGACCTTGAATCCCGCGCTGCTGCGGGTGATGAGGCGGTTGCTGAGCTGGCGCAGTTGCGACGTGAGTTGTCGTTCCGAGATGCAGGTGTTGATCCCGCTTCAAAGCAGGGTCAGTATTTCATGCGGGGCTACGACGGCGAAATGACTGTAGACGCCATTCGTGCTGAAGCTACTGAACTTGGGTTGACCGGAGAGAGTAATACTCCGCCAGTCCAGACGGCTCCTAATCTTGATTATGGAGCTGAAGAGCGGATCGCTATGGCGGCTGACGATGCTGGACCCGTTACTGATCCTAACCTCGATATGCTGATTCGTCAGACTCAGAACCCTGACGAACTTCGCTCGTTGATGGAAGCTAACGGCTACACTTGGAACGCAGCAGTCTAAGCCCAACGTAGGCCTGATGAGATAAGGGAATCTCATGGCTGATTACGTTTCCAATATGACAAAGACCGGTAGTGTCAGTTCCGACACTACTGCGTTTGAACAGCTTGCCTACTTCGCGCTGCGTTCGCAGCCGATGCTCGAAATGGTTTGTGACGTTAAGTCCACCAACCAGTCGCACAACGGCTCGTCTGTTCAGTTCAACATCTACAACGACCTTGCTCGTGCCACCACTGCTCTGACTGAGGGTGAAGAAATCACTCCGGTCGCTATGGGCGACAGCACCGTGACCGTTACTCTTAACGAGTACGGCAACGCTGTTGTGACCTCCGCGAAGCTGCGTGGCGTTTCGTTCCTTAACGTGGACGCTGACGCTGCCAACATCGTTGGTTACAACATGGCTGACTCGATGGACGCCGTGGTTCACGCGCTTCTCGTTGCAGGTACCAACGTCGCTTACGGCGGCAACGCTACCTCTAAGACCACGATTGACGCGTCTGACAACCTTGACGCTGGTGATATTCGTGCTCAGGTTGCTGCGCTTCGTGGCGACAGCGTTGCTACCTTCCGTGGCGGCAACTACATCGGTTTCATCCACCCGGACGTTTCGTACGACCTTCGTGATGACACCGCTGTTACTGACATCATCCAGTTCCAGATTCGTCAGGACCCCGGTGCCGTCCGTCAGGGCAGCATTGGCGTCTTCGGCGGCGTCGATTTCATCGAGACCCCGCGTCTCGGCATTGGCATCGACACCACCGCTGGCACCTGGACCAACGCGTCGAACGGCTCCGGCAGCGCCGGTAACGTCGATGTGTACCCGACGATGATCTGCGGTCAGCAGGCTATGGCTAAGGCGCACTCGCGTGCGGCTGGCTTCGGCTCTAACCCGTCGATCGTGAACGGTCCCGTCACCGACATCCTGCGTCGGTTCCAGCCTGTTGGTTGGTACCACCTCGTCGGTTACAACCGTTTCCGTGAGGCTGCGCTTCGCCGCATCGAAACGTCGTCCAGCATCGGGGCTAACGCTTCCTGATCGGGTGATATAAGATAAGTGGGGGGTCGGGAAGGTCCTGACCCCCCACTATTCTTTGAGGTTTTATTATGGCAAGTGGCCTTTATGGGATTACGTTCCTCAACGCTTTGAAGGACGATCTCGCTATTGATCTTGACGACACGACCGCTGACCGGTTCAAGGTCATGCTGGTCACTTCGTCGTATACCCCTGACTTTGGGGCGCACGATTTCAAGGCGGATGTAACGAACGAGGTGTCGGGTACTGGCTACTCGGCTGACGGCAAGTCGCTTACGTCTGTAACGCTGACTCAGACTGGCGGCACAATTACTTGGGACGCTGCTGACGTAACGTGGACTTCTTCTACGATTACGGCTCGTGGCGCTGTCGTCTACGACGATTCGCTTACTAACGATCCGCTAATCTGTTACATCGACTTTGGTGGCGACAAGTCGTCGTCTTCTGGCGACTTTGTTCTTTCGTTTAACGCGAGTGGTATCTTCACTCTTGATCTGACTCCGTGAGGTAACTGATGGCTACGAATTACCCAGGTTCTTTGGATGATGATTCTACCGTTGGTGGTGGATCGAAGCCTGCTGCTAGCACGGCGCTAGACGCTTCCGGGTCGGGTCATCCTGTTCATTCGGCAATGCACCAGAATGTTGGTGACGCTATTGAGCAGATTCAGACGAAGCTTGGTACTGGTGCTTCGACTCCGGCTGCTAACAAAGCTTTGGTGGCAAACGGCACTGCTTCTGAGTGGGGTCAAATTGCTGAGGACATGATTGCTTCTAATTCGATTAGCAATGCCAAGATGAAGAATAATTCTGTAAATACAGCGGAGCTTGTTAATGACGCTGTTACGGCAGATAAGCAAGGCTTTATTTCGGCTGGCACTTCTTCGACCAAACCGGGTAGTCCTAATACTGGTGACATTTACCTTCAGCACGAAGCTTAGGAGTCGTTATGCCGATGCATTACTACAACGGCTCGGCTTGGAAAGAAGTCCTACCGGGCGGCGGGTTTAGCTACTACACCGGGTCAGCTTGGAAGACTGTTCAAGAAGGCTGGTACTACACCGGCTCAGCTTGGAAGTCGTTCTTTAAGAACAGCGACCCCGTAACGTACACGTTTAATCCTGTTTCGATGGATTCGTGGCGTACTAGCGGTTGGCGTGGCTCGTCTAACTTGCGTATTGGCTCGTATGGCTTTGGTGACCATTGGTTGCTGATGAACTTTACGTCGTCAGTTGATACTGGCGGCAGCGGCCTGACGTTGGCTCAGGCTTTGGATTTGCGTCCTTCGGTTGATTCAGCGTCGTTGACGCTGCGTCGTACTAGTGGCGGTTCTAGCACGATTAACGCAGGTACTTATTACATTTCGTGGAACAACGGCGGTTACACCTCGGGTACACCGACGTTTGAAACGGGTGAGCAGACAACTCATTCGTTGTCGTCTGCTGGGTGGGCGCAAAACAGCACCCGTCAAATGACGATTACTGACTTTGATTTGATTCCAAAGTTGGAAACAAAGACGTTGGTTGTTGCGAACAACTTGTCGCCTACTTCTCCTGGCGGCAACGATTCGGATTACACAAACATTGATTCAACCACTACAACGCACACTTTGACTGTGACGTTGGACTACGCATAGGAGCAAATGATGGAAATTACGGCAGAAGAAGTCGTGCAGGTGTTGCGGGAGCGGTTCCCGCTGCAATTTGAGATTGCTGTTCAGGCGGTGCAGATTGCGAAGTTGTCGCAGCCGGAGGCTGTTGAGGAAGAATAATGGCTACAAATTATCCAGGGTCGCTCGATACCAGTACGCAGCAGCCGTCGCCGTCTGCTTCGACGGAGATGGACGATGCTGGGTATGAGCACGATGCTGTCCATACGAATCATTCTGGCGCGATTATTGCTTTGGAAACGAAGGTTGGTACTGGGTCTTCAACTGCTGCTGCTAATTCGGTGTTGGCTGGTACGGGTTCGGGTACGTCTGGTTGGACGACTACTCCGACGGTTGCTGGCCTAACGGTCAATGGTGATACGAGTTCGACTGGGCATTTTACGGCGCAGTCGGGCGGTGCTGATGGCGGCATCGTTCTCGGGCAAGCGTATTCATCAAGCTACGTTGGCCTCCGCACGGCGAATATGTCGGAGTCAAGTGGGAACGAATACAACCTACTTACGGACGGAAACAACACGTTCATCTCAGCCGGGACGGGCGGCGACGTTTACATTCGTGGTGGTGGTAACATTTCGTCGTGTCAGATCGTTCTTGATTCCGATCAGAACGACATTGACATGACTGGCGACGTAGAACTCAGCGGCAGAATGCTTGTGAAAGCAAACGGCAGCGACATCCTTAGGCTCCGAGACACGGGCGGCACCGATACGGGTGGCTACATCTCGTTTGAGCAAAGCGCTGGCACCCGCATGGGCTACATCGGGTATGCCAACAACGACGACATTCACATCAGAAACGAAAACTCTGGCGGCAATATGTTCTTTGGTGTGCAAGCGGGCTGGGCAGCCTACTTCAACACCAGCAGGGACTTTGTTCCGTACACCAACGCAACCCATGACCTTGGCAACTCTTCGCTCAAGTGGCAGCACGCCTATCTGAACTATGTGCATGTTGATGAGGTCCGTGGCAGCGACGGATCAGCGAGCGACCCGACGTTCACGTTCACCAACGACGGCGATACGGGCATGTACCGTTCCACAACCAACCAGTTGTCTTTTTCTACTGGTGGTAGCGAAGCAATGCGGATTCCTAGCGCTGGCGATCTTCGTCTTCAGCGAGAAGGCGTTGTGCTTGACGCTACGAGCAAGTCGTACTGGTCAAAGTCGCCCCCAACGGGTACAGGCAACGATGCCGAGTGGACCGCAGCGTTTGGTTACTACTACCTGCGGCGCAACTCGTCTGTTGCTGCCGACAAAGTAAACATCACCTCTGACCTTGGCACGCACCTCACAGCCGACATGATCGACTCAGTAGTGCCAAAGATGTGGGCGCGTAAAGAAACGCCTACTTACCCTGAGATTGGTCCTATCGCTGACGATATGGACACGATTTCGCCGTTCTTGGTCACGAGGGGCACCGACGCCGAGGGCGAAGTGTTTATGAACGGCATTGACCGCAACGCCTACTTGTCGCTGCTTGTGCTGGCAGTCAAAGACTTGCGTGCTCGGGTTGCTGACCTAGAGGCGGCATAGGCCCATGACCGCATACCGGTCATCAAATACTTACCGTGAGGACCTGCTTAGGTACGACGGCGGCACGAACGTAATCGTTACCGCAGGCACCGTTGCCTCTACTACAACGGTACCCGCAGTAACTGTTTCAGTCGGTACTGGCGTTACAGTCGCTGCCACAACTGTCGCCGCCGTTGTAACCGTACCGGCTGTTTCGATCTATCAAAGCCAAACGGTCAATCTCACTACGATTGCCACGGCAGCAACCACCCCGGCAGTCACCATTACCGAGGGCACAGGCGTATCGTTCACAGTTTCTACTGTCGATACAACCTCTACCGTTCCGTCTGTCACGGTCACTGAAGGTGCTGGCGTCACAGTCAACCTTACAACTGTGTCCAGTTCTGGACTTATTCCAGAAGTCACAGTTTCAGAAGGTACTGGCGTAACGATCAGTTCAGACTTGATTGCTACGTTCGCTACGGCCCCGGCTTTGACCGTTACTGAAGGAAGCGGCGTTTCTGTGACCCGCCCAACCATTCAATGTTCGGTCACAGTTCCTGACCCTGGCTTGGAAATGCGGATTATTCTGCACGCTGACGCACCGGGTGCGCTTCTAGACGTGCAGCCATACCACGTTGTCAGCATTGAACGCCGTTGGAAGTCGCGATGGGCAGCCCCTGCTCGCCGTGGAAAGAACATCTTTATTCTCACGGACAACACGATTACGAACCGTCACCCAACTGATCCTTCAACAATTTCTCGTCAAATTCTGGGTGGTCACGAGTCACCAACTGATCTAAGCTCAGAAGAACGAACACTACTGCTAGATGCTGGCTACTCTTTTGAGGTTGTGTAATGCCAAGGTATGACTACAAGTGCAAGACATGCGGAGCAATCGAAGAAGCTATCCACGGCTTTAACGACGAACCAGACATGTATTGCCTAGAGTGCGGACAACCTATGGGCAGAGTGCTAGGGATGCCGTATGTGGCACCGTCTTCGACGCCTACCCGTGCTGGTGGGATCGACATGGCAGCTACCCGTCAGGCTGAAAAAGACAAGGACGCTGATATGGCTGCGTACAAGCGTCTTCGCAAGGACGGTGTGCAGCCACCTAAGATTGATGGGTCAGCGAAACTTGAGGCTAGAGCCGAGTCAAAACATGAGATAAACTCAGGTCACACGTTTTCTACCGCTTCTGCCCGTAAACGCAATATGGGCCTTGTGAAAGACATTCTTGACTAATGACCGCGCAAACTTGGATTGACGAAACACGCGATCTGCTTCTAACTGATTACACCGAAGAGCTAGCAACGCTTGGCGGTGCAATGGACACGTCTGCGACCACCATTTCGTTTACGCTGCCCTCTTCTAGCCCCGCTGGCGTTGTTGCTGGTGCGACTCTAGAGGTCGGCACCGAGCTTATGTACGTCTTTGACGTGGCAACTGACGGCACGACGACCGTGCAGCGAGGCTACAAAGGGTCTACGGCGGCTGCTCACAGCAGCGGTGATCTTGTTACGATCAACCCTAAGTTCCCTGCGTATCAGGTTCTGGACGCTCTTAACCACGAACTGCGTGACTTGTCGTCACCGCAGAACGGTCTGTTTCAGATGAAAACTGTCGAGCTGACGTTTGATACGGCCAAGGACGGCTACGACATGACTGGCGTCACCGACGACATCCTGTCTGTTTACCAGATTACGTTCTCTGATCCTGGCTCTGAAAACTCTGAGCCGACTCTTCCTGACTTTACTCTCCGTCGCGATAGAAACACTTCATCGTTTGCTTCTGGCTACGCTCTCATTCTCCACGGCGATGCGTGGCCTGGAGAAAAGGTTCGTGTTCAATACAAGACCGGATTTACGGCTCTAACTGGCACGACGACTGCGCTGTCCACGACTGGACTACACGCTGAAGCTTACGACCTGCCTGTGCTGGGTGCCGCTACCCGGCTTATGTCGTCACGGCCTATCCGTCGCGAGTTCTTGGACGAACAAGGCTCGTCACGTTCTGCTGAAGAAGTCCCACCTGGCGCTATTTCTGCTTCTATCCGCGATTTGCGTCAGTTGCGTGAGGACCGAGTAAACGCTGAAGTCGCACGTTTGCACAGCCAGTACCCGGTTTACTGGACCCGTTCAGGGGCAGGTAAGACGCAAACTCACCTGTACCGGGGGTACTAATCATGGCGCACGCGCCTGAACGTCTTCCAGTTACTCTTAACAACGTCTCGTATTTTGTTGAAACTGAAGGTTATTCCAGAACAACTGTCCCTGTGCTGCGTGAACAGCGAGACAGTTCTCCCGAGCCCGGTGAGCAGCGGCTGAACACGCAAATGTGGGTTCGGTCACAGACTGACTGGTCTTACGGCAGCGGCCAAGAGTATTTGGATAACGCTGACTCGGATCGTCGCCGGTTCTACACGTCTGAAGGTGTTGATGTTTGGACAAAAGGCCAGGCGTCGTTGCTTCCGATTATGGAAAGCAAGAACGGTGCCCAGTCGTTTACAAACGTCATTATGAAGGTGTTTGTTGGCAACGGCACGAGCTACATGTACGTTGCGTCCGGCCACGACTTGTATTGGTCAAGCACTTTTACGAACTCAACTCCGACGTGGTACCAAATGGGTGACCCTGCTACGGGTACGGCAGACAACATTGCTGACATTACGTCTGACGGCAACAAGGTTTACATCTCGTATGGCACCCGTTACGCCACCGAGGTAGCGATTGGGGCTGCTGCGGGTACTGCGCCTGCAAACTTTACGAACAAGAACGTGACGTTGCTGCGTGTAGTTGGCGGTCGTCTTATCGAAATGTTTGGCGACGAAATCGCGGAGCTTGACGCTAGCGGCTCAAAGATTACAAATTCGCTTGACTTTGAACTGCCTCTTGATGGCACTTGGGTTGACGCCTGCTCTGGCCCTAAAGGCATCTACGCTGCTTGCAACACCGACGACGTTGGTTCTATCTACTTCATTTCAACGGATGCAGACGGCCTTCTTAACCAGCCTGCTCAAGCGGCTGATCTGCCTCGCGGCGAAACAATCAACGCTATTGAATCGTATGGCGGTCTGCTTTTGATGGCGACAAGCCACGGTTTCCGGCTTGCCACGATGCAAGAAGAAGGCGGAATCGTGTACGGCCCTGAGATTGTTTCTGAGGGCGGCATTCATTCGATTACTGCTGACGACAAGTTTGTGTGGTTTGGCGAAGCTGGCGGTAAGACGTTCCGCGCTGATCTTTCGACGTTTACTGAACCGCTTGTCCCTGCTTACGCACAAGACGTTGCGTCTGTTGGATCGACTCCTGGCAACGTGACGTGGATGGCCCGCGTAGACCACAAGACGTATTTTGTTGATGCTGCTAACGGCATCCAGGGCGACGCTGCATCGGGTAACAAGGTTGCGTCTGGCACATTGAATGTTGGCGGTATTCGCTGGAACAGCCAGTTTGACAAAGTGTTGCGACAGATCGAGATTCGTTCGCAGCCTACGCAAGCAATTGCGAGCGACACGGCGTATGACGAATCAGGCGAAACGTATGACGACGCTGATCTTGTCTACAACGGTTTGTTGTCGCCTGTTGATGGCAGTATTAAAGCAACGATTGAGACGGGTACGGGTATCACTCTTACTGAAGTGAATTTGGTAGACCGCGTTCCGGCAACTGTCGATTACTCTCGTTCTGACAAATACACGATTACGTTTACTTTGACCCGTGACGCTTCGACTCCGACTGCTGGGCCTGTTCTGGAATCGTGGCAGATTCAAGCATTTCCGTCTCCGACTCGCATTGATGAGATTGTGTTGCCGTTGGTGCTGAAAAAGCGTGTTGCTAGTTCGCGAGGTCACGGCGCTGCGGTGCAGCAGGACCCTAAAGGGTTGTATGACGCGCTCCGCACGCTGATGACTGACAAAAGCGTTGTGACTTACGAAGAGGGCAATCATTCTGAACAGGTTGTTGTAGACCAGATTCAGTTCACTCCAGAGCAGCTATCTGCTGATGCTGACTGGTGGGAAGGCACATGCGTTGTGCGACTGCTCACTGTGCCCTAAGCTTGTGTAAAACCACGGGAGGCTGTGGATGAAGAAGCTAATCATTGATTGCGAGACCTCGCCCAATTTGGCTTACATCTGGGGATTATGGAACCAGAACGTAGGCCTAAACCAGATTGAGAAGACTGGTTCGGTGATCTCGTTTGCGGCGAAGTGGCACGGGGCTAAGAAGGTCATGTTCTACTCGGACCATCACGACGGCCACGAAGCAATGGTTAAGGCTGCACACGAACTGTTGTCTGAAGCTGATGCTCTTATCCATTACAACGGCAAAGCGTTTGACGTGAAACACTTGCAGCGAGAGTTTTTGCTAGCCGACCTGCCTCCTGCTGCCCCGCACGTTGACATTGACCTGCTGCAAACGGTGCGTCGCCAGTTCAAGTTCCCGTCGAACAAGCTCACTCACGTTTCAGAAGCGCTGGGCATCGGCAAGAAGACTCCACACACAGGCTTTGATCTTTGGCGCGATTGTATGATGGGCGACGACAAGGCGTGGGCGCTAATGAAGAAATATAATATTCAAGATGTCAGATTGACTGAAGAATTGTATGACAAGCTTCTCCCTTGGATTTCCAACCATCCCAACGTCTCGCTTTACGACGACCGTCCTGAAGCCTGCCCTCGCTGTGGCGCTACTGGCACGATGGAAGCAAGCGGTGTGCGACGCACGAAAACGATGCAGTATCGGCGTTATCGCTGCATTGAGTGCAGCTCTTGGTGCAAGGGTCGCATGGCTGAGCCGACTGTTCGACCTGATTATGTCTAACGCGCTTCTAGCACTCGCAGTCTGGCTTCGTGATCGTCTAGATCGGTCCGAACACGATCAAACGTCTCTTCGCCACGCGCTAGACGGACCTGAATGTCCATCAAAACCTTGCTAACCCAGGCCATCCAAGGTAACAAGAGTGCTGTGAGCAGCAATAAAACGACTTCGGTCACAGCCATCGTAAAAAGTTAGCACACTTTAATTACAGACCCAATGGCCCCAGCCGCCTCCTGGCATAGCCAAAGCAAGATAGGCGGACACCCAAATATTGTCGTAAGGGTCGAACACGTCAGCTCCGGGCCTACCGGCCCCTTCTGCTCTGTCGTCCCAGTAACGAGTCAGATGTTGCATCAAACCTGATGCGCTACTATTCGGATTCTTAGCGTCCGGTCGCCCTGCCGACTCGCATTGCATGATCCGAAGAAATCTATGAACGTCCAACTCGTCACCGCCATATGCGAATACTGCTTCTGTAACGGCTGGTCGCCATCGCTCGACAGTCTCCCAGAAAACGGGGGCAACAGTAGTAGTGGTGGTTGTCGTCGTTGTGGTTGTCGTCGTGGTACTTGTTGTCGTAGTGGTTACTGTTGTGGACGTGGTGGGAACTGACGTTTCCTTGACTTGTTCGTAAGAAACAAGCGGCAACGGGTCATCCTTCGCGCAACTCGTCAGCGTAACGATACATAAGCTCAGCAGCAAAATCCGCATCTAGAACTGCAACCCTTCCTACTTCGGAACCCGTTTGAGTTCGGCGGTCACCGTGGATAGCGAACAGCACGAACGGCCTGTCCTTTGCCACCCTGCGCAGCTTCGGTATCCAGTCGAATAGCATCCACCGCTTTGCAAATTTAACTTCCACCACAAACGGTTCACAATGGATGTCATGGCTTTCACGAGACGACTCGGTTCGGTGTGCATCACTAAACCCCGCTCTCTGCAATAAATCAAGGATTTCGTTCTCACCCTTAGTCCCCTTGTCCCTGGCTTTGCTCACTTCGTTCCTTCTGCAATTGTCGTCGCTGCCTGCCGGTCTTTCCACCGTAGATTCCGATGGCAAGAAAGTTGTTCAAAGCGTAGTTTAGACACTCTTCCTGCACCTCGCATTGCTCACACGTCTCTGCAATGATTTCTTTGACCCCTACCGAATCTCCCCGTGGGGGAAAATACAACGACATGTCGATGTTGTTGACCTTGCAGTACGCCTGATCCATCCAGTCACGCTTGGTGTCATTCAGCCCAAGCGGCAGTATTACCTCTACTGTCACAATTTCTCCTGTGATATTTTTGTTTGAATGTGGCGGCGCGGCAGCCGAGCTTTGCTCGTATTTTTCTACATCGCAGCTTGGTTCGCGCCCGCAGCCGAAGCTTTAGAAGCAGTTACGCTTAGCTCCGACACTCCTTATTACGACTATAACTTGACGTTAGACGGCGACACGTTGCTGCACGTCACGTTTGACAGCAACGTAGCTTGTCCTTTAGATCACGCAACAACTATCGACCCTTGGTTGCGACTCTTTGACGAAGACGGCAACATTGTCGCTGATGACGACGACGCCAACCACAACGCTCAAGACAACTGCTACGGATCAAAGCTGCACCTTACCCCGGAAGCAGGAAACTATGTCTTACGATTCCGAACCTACCAAGAACAAACTGGAATGGATATTCCAGAAGGCTCAGGAACCGTCAGTTGGTCAACCGAGGGATACTCCCCTCCAACAACCACAACCACAACTTCTACGACATCGACTACTACGACGACGACTACAACGACGACTACGACTACTACCTCAACAACGAACG
>FUWD012829894.1_pt1 | contig 27361 bp, 25 predicted proteins | sample 1063281 | NCBI WGS metagenome assembly FUWD01 (sample SAMEA79048168, study PRJEB19326) | metagenome | biome: marine | reverse complement strand
TTCCGGAGGCTTTTTGCATTGCTGCTGAGCAATTGATGCACGAAGAAAGGCACGAAGAAAGGCACGAAGAAAGCCCCCGATAGAGGCTTTTAACGGCCATTCTTCTGCGTTCAGGCTACCTGCACGTAGACTTCAGCCTTGACGTTGCAGATCGGGCATTTTTCCGGAGGGGTCACAAGCTCGATGTGCCCGCAGACAGGGCAGAGCCACACAGCGGTCTCGACGATATCGTGTCCGTTCTTCACAGACTCGAGCGCATGGCGGTAGAGCGCTGCATGCACCTTTTCGGCCTCAACGGCGAAACCGAACATGCGCTTGGCCTTGTGATTCTCGCTAACGGCCTGCTCATACATCGGCGGATACATCTCATTGTGCTCATAGGTCTCTCCACCGATGGCGGTTTCAAGGTTCTCGGCAGTCGAACCGACGGCGTCGTCGGCCATGAGGTGGGCTTCGGCATGGATCCTCTCGGCTTCTGCCGTGGTCCTGAACAGCTTGGCGATGTTCTTGAATCCATCCTTTTCGGCCTTCTTGGCAAAGGTGACATATTTCATGAACGCCTGGCTCTCTCCGCCAAACGCGCTCTTGAGGTTTTCATGGGTCGTGGGCATACAGGTCAATCTCCTTCTTTCAGTTTGATTCAGATGAGTTGCAATACTTCATTTCCTGAGGAACAGCCCCAGATCCTCGAGCAGCGACTGGAGGTCCTCCTCGTGCTCAACCTCGTCCTGCATGATCTGCACGGCAAGGTTGTAGGTGATCGGATCTTTCATGCCGATCTCCTCAATAATGCTGTGGTAGGTCGAAATGGCACACTGCTCTCCTGAAATATTCTGCTCCAGGATGTTCCTGACAAACGGGTTGTCGGGGGCATCGTAGCCGCAGTTGGTCCATTCGAACCAGAGCTTCGGGCTTACCAGCGGCTTTCCGCCGAGCTGGATGATTCTTGTAGTGACCATATCAGCATGGCGAAGTTCATCGGCTGCATGCTGCAGCAGCTCTGCCATGACGGCATCCTTCATCGGGCCTTCGACGATTTTCGCGCCGATCCAGTACTGATAATAAGCAAGCCACTCATCGGCAAAAGCCTTGTTGAGCAGTTCAAGCACGCGGTCAATATGCTCGCCGACAATTTCACGTCCTCTTGTTCCCATAGTGCAGTTCTCCTCGTTGGGGGTGTTGGTTTTTGTTCGGGTACCGCAATAAGAAACAATTTTCTACAGAAAAAAACACTTTCATTCCACAAAAAAACCCGGGGCGCCCTCACGGGGCGCCTCAGGGAAGGGGCAAAGAGACGGGTTATTTCTCCATAGCCTTGTGGCAGAACCACCAGTCATAGCACTCGTACTGGCTCGGGCGCTTTTTGGCGTCGGCAACGTTGTTGGCCGGAGGAATGATGACACGGTCCTTCAGCATGGTGTTGTTCGGCCAGTCTGCAGGCATTGCAACCTTGTGCTTGTCGGAATACTGCAGCGCGGTCACGGCGCGAAGGATTTCATCCATGTTACGACCGATTTCCTGCGGATAGTAAAGCACGAGGCGCACTTTTCCCTGAGGGTCACCGACGAAGACGGCACGAACGGTGTTGGAGCCCTTGCCGGGGTGCAGCATGCCGAGCTTGTTTGCGATCCGGTCATTGGCTGCGACGATCGGGAAGGTGATCTCCACATTGAGCTTCTCCTCGATCCACTCGACCCACTTGATATGCGAAAATACCTGGTCGACGCTCATGCCGATCAGCTTGCAGCCGATTTTATCGAACTCCGGTACCCTCTCCTGGAATGCAATGAACTCTGTGGTGCAGACCGGGGTGTAATCTGCAGGGTGGCTGAAGAGCACGAACCAGGAGCCCTTCAGGTCCCCGGGAATGTTCATCGGACCGTGCGTGGTCTGTACATCAAGCTCAGGAAACTCGTCACCGAGCAACGGCATGGAAATATCGTAGTACAGTTCTTCTTCAGGATGCTGAGACATGGTATGTTCTCCTTGTTGAGGTTTTATTGATTGGTTTGTTGCAGAAAAAAAATGTTCAAGTCAACTACTGAAATCAATATACGATACTCCGGCAAATAATCAATAATAAATATTAAATAGGAATAATTATTTATTAAAAAACCCACCGGGACCGATCCACGGCACATCGCCCCCATATCTTTTTAAGCGCTTTATGTATATTGACTGCAATTCAGGGACATCAACACGAAAACCGTACCGAAACACTTACCGTCATGCTGGCACGAATCCAGACCCTCTACCTTTTTCTCGTCGCGCTTCTCGCCTGCGGCAGCATGCTTTTCCCGTTCTGGGGCTTCAGTGCTCTGGAGTATTTTCCAATTGGCGACTTCACCCCGTTCGAGGGGGCCGGCATACTCTTCACCGCAGGTACCCTCACCTCCGGCATCTTATCACCTCTCACCGCCATTGCATCCCTGGCAGCGATATTCCTCTACAAGCAACGCGCGCTCCAGCAGAAGGTGATTGCACTCGGCGTCATTCTCTTTGTCGGCGACCTGCTCTCAGCCCTCACGGCAGCACACTTCATGAACCAGTACTTCCTCGCCGGCGGGGCAAGCTTCATACACGGACCTGAAACCGGGTTCTTTATGATCCTCCCGGAGCCAGTCCTCTTATGGCTCGCCATGAAAGGGGTGCAGAAGGATGAAAAAATCGCCAACGCATACAAGCGACTCTAAACAATGCGAATCGTTTTCTCGCTCGGCGATCCCCACGGCATCGGCCCGGAAATCATTCTGAAAGGGTTCCTTGAACTCCAGAAGAGCGGGCACCGGTTCGCCGTTGCAGGCTCATACCGGGTTCTCGAACACTACCGCCAGACACTCGGCCTCCCGATAGAGCTGGAGCGGGTTGAAGACGCCCGGGCGCTTGAGCACCTGCCCTCATGCAGCTGCGGGGTCCTCCCGGTGCTGAGTGTTGCCGAACCCCTCTCGATAGAGCCCGGGACCCTCACGGCTGAAGCAGGAAGCATCGCAATGCAGTCCGTCAAGGTTGCCGCGGAACTCTGCCGGAACGGGCAGTTCGACGCACTTGTCACAGCCCCCCTTCACAAGGAGTCGCTCGCCCTTGCCGGCTGCCCTGACTCAGGACACACCGGCATGCTCGGAAGGATGTTCAGTGTCCCCTCCCCCATCATGCTTTTTGCCGACAGGGTATCCGGCCTGAAGGTGGCGCTCCTTACCATCCATGAACCTCTTGAACGCGTTCCTCAGCTTGTCAGAAACACGGATATCGATCTGTTTCTCCTCCGCCTCTCAGCATGCATCGAAACAGATTTCGGCATAGAGCACCCCTCCATTGCTGTCCTCGGCCTCAACCCTCACGCCTCCGATGGAGGTGTCATGGGCTGCGAAGAGGAGGAGCTGATCCGCCCCGCAATCCTGCGGCTGCAGCAGAGGATGCACCTTGAGGGACCTTTTCCGGCTGACGGGTTTTTCGGAGCCCGGATGCAGAGCCGCTTTGACGTCGTTCTGGCCATGTACCATGACCAGGGGCTGCTCCCCTTCAAGGTACTCGCCTTCCACAGCGGAGTCAACGTAACCCTCGGCCTGCCGATCGTACGCACATCTCCCGACCACGGCACGGGATTCGACAGAGCGGGCAAAGGCACGGCTTCGGCCGAAAGCCTGCACGAAGCCGCACTTCTTGCCGCTACCATTGCTGAAAACAGGAAAAAGAAAACAGGATTGTCCCTATGATTTCATTCGTCAATCTGGATATCGAGCTCAACAGAAAACCGGTATTCTCAAACCTCAACCTGACCATCCAGCCGGGTGAGCTGGTCTTTGTGGCAGGTAAAAGCGGAAGCGGAAAGTCGACACTCCTGAAAACGATGTATATGGAGATCAAGCCGATAAAAGGAGAACTCATCATTGCCGGCTACAACTCCAGAACCATCAGAAAACGGGAGATCCCGCTTCTGAGGCGTAAACTCGGCATCGTCTTTCAGGACTTCAGGCTGCTTGAAGACCGGAGCGTATACGACAACCTCGCGTTCGTTTTGAAGGTGACCGGCACGAAGGAAAAACTGATCCGGGAAAAGGTGATGCACGCGCTTGAAAGCGTCGGCCTCTCGGATGCCGCCCGGGAGCTTCCGCTTCGTCTATCAGGCGGCGAGCAGCAGCGGGTCTCGATTGCACGCGCCCTGGTCCGGGAACCCCTGGTGATCCTTGCCGACGAACCGACAGGAAACCTTGACCCCGACACCTCGCTTGAAATCCTCGAGTACCTGAAAAAGATCAACCAGAAAGGCATCATCGTCGTCATCGGTACCCACGACTATGAACTCATCCGCCACTCCCCCTCTCGAACCCTCCTGATACAGGACCGCGGACTTCTCGAAGCATCAATCGAGGAACGCACGACCGGATACAGGCCCGTCCCGGCATAACGGGCGAAAGGGTTCGTTCCCCCCGGAACCCTCAACAGACACCAGCTAAAAAGCCCCCATATGCAGAATGCATATGAGGGCTTCAAGCTATGTCGCCATAATGCCGCAACCCTCTCAGGAGCAACCGGTCGTCATGCCGCAGTCTTCGCAGACTTTGCAGGTTCCGTTCTGCTTTACGCGCATGGATCCGCAGTTCTCGCACTGCTCGCCCGTGTAACCCTGCACCTTTGCCTGCATGACCTGGCTCTTGAGCGTGCTGGAGTACTCAGACCCCGCATGATGGGCGCCAGAGGCTGCCTCGGCTTCCAGAGCGCTCAGTGGCGAGGCGTGCCCGTTGCTCTTCTTTGCTTCCGCGCCATGTTCGGGGACTTCATCTACTGCTTTCACATGGACGAAGTCCTTGCGTCCGAGGTAGTCGTACCCGATTGAGCGGAACACGTAGTCGAGAATCGAGGTCGAGTTCTTGATGGCATTGTGCCCCTGAACGGCACCGGCCGGTTCGAAGCGGGTGAAGGTGAAGCTGTCGACCAGCTCCTCGAGAGGCATGCCGTACTGCAGGGCCTTTGAGGCTAGCACGGCGAAACAGTTGAGCAGACCCTTGAAGGATGCACCCTCCTTGTACATGTCGATGAAGATCTCGCCAAGCGCACCATCCTCGTATTCGCCGGTACGGAGGAACACCTTATGGCCGCCGACGTATGCTTCGCGGATGAAGCCTTTCCTGCGCTTCGGCAGAACGCGGCGCTCGCTGCGGTGATAGACCCGCTCGATGATCCGCTCCTGGACTTCGCGCGGCCCTTTCGTCTCATCAAGATCCTCCTCGTTGCCGAGCATGATGACCTCGTCCAGATCCTGGTAACTTGAAATATTGAGCGGCTGGGAGAGCTTAGACCCGTCACGATAGACGGTGATGGCCTTCACCATGTGCTGCCAGCCGGACAGGTATACCTCACCGATTTCAGCGGTGGTGGCGGTGGCCGGCATATTGACTGTCTTGGAGATCGCGCCGGAAATGAAGGGCTGGACCGACGACATCATACGCACATGGGCCATGTGATTGATGAAACGGAGCCCCTTCTGCCCGCAGCGGCTGGCGCAGTCGAACACCGGCAGGTGCTCCAGCTTGAGGTGCGGCGCACCCTCGATCGTCATGGTGCCGCAGATGAAGTCATTGGCCGCTTCGGCGTCCTCGGCGCTTGCGCCAAGAGCCTGAAGCATGTCGAAGCCGGGATCGTTCAGCTGGGCTTCCGTGAAGCCGAGCGACTGACAGAATTCCTCTCCGAGAATCCACTTGTTGAATGCGAACCGGATGTCGAATACCGCAGCAAGGTTCGACTCGAGCAGGGCGATTTTCTCTTCGGTGAAGCCCCGCTTGACGAGCCACTGGCGGTTGATCGACGGGCACCCGTCAAGCGAACCGCTTCCCTTGCAGTACTTTTCGATTTCGTCGATCTCCTTGGCGCTGTAGCCGAGACGGCCAAGGGCCTTGTGCACCGACTGGTTGACGATCTTGAAATAGCCGCCGCCTGCGAGTTTCTTGAACTTGACGATTGCGAACTCAGGCTCGATGCCGGTAGTGTCACAGTCCATGACGAGGCCGATCGTGCCGGTCGGAGCGATGACGCTGACCTGGGCATTGCGGAACCCGTACTTCTTTCCCTTCTGCAGCGCTTCGTCCCAAACACTGCCGGCTGCGTCGAAGAGCTCTTTCGGGCAGTACTCGGAATCGATTCCGCGCGGCTTGACCGACAGTTCCTCATACTCCTCCTCCGACTCGTTGCGGGCTGCACGGCGATGGTTGCGGATGACGCGGAGCATCTCCTTCGAGTTCGTCTGGTAACCGTCGAAGGGACCGAGGTCGCGGGAGATCTCTGCTGAGGTGACATAGGCCTGGCCGGTGATGATGGCCGAAATGGCACCGGCAAGCGCAAGCGCTTTCGGGGAGTCGTAGGGGATGCCGAGCACCATCAGGACGGTGCCGAGATTGGCGAACCCGAGACCGAGGGTGCGGTACTCATAGCTGAGACGCGCAATTTCCGGCGAGGGGAAGTGGGCCATGAGAACCGAGATCTCGAGCACGACGGTCCAGAGTGCCGCGGCGTGCCGGAGTTCGTTGATCTTGACATGCCCGGACTCTTCGTCGATAAAGTGGATCAGGTTAAGGCTGGCGAGATTGCAGGCCGTATTGTCGAGGAACATGTACTCGCTGCAATTATGAACACCGATGCCGTTGGCAATAAAGTGCTGGTTCTCAGGCTCAGTAAGATCGAAAACCGGCTGCCGGCCGATACTCCTCAGTGATGCCACCCTGTCGACCAACGGGTCAGGATAGGTGTCGACCGTCATGTTCAGACGTGCGAGCGCTTCAGCCTTCCGGCTCTCCTCCATGAATCCGATGGACTCCTGAAAAAGAACCCTGGAGCTGCGGCTGATGCGCAGGCTGTGCATCTCCTGCACCGTATATTCCCTCATGCCGCCCTTGCCGTCCGGAAGCATAGAGACAAGGTCCCCGGCCCGGCGATTCTCGTAGATTCTGGCCTTGATGCCGAAATTCAGGAGCAGCAGCTGTACCTGCAGAAGCAGGTCGAGCGAGGTGGAATCGAGCGCGACATACCGGGATTTGACGCCATAGTTGGCAACCGTACCGTCGGCAGTGAAAAGTCCACGGAGCAAAGCCGCCTGTTCAGCCTGCTGAAGACGGAACACCGCATCGGGAAACATTTTCTTTTCGCTTCCACCATCGAGAACCGCATAACGCTCAAGCAGATTGAGAATTCCGGGACTGCCGACAGCGACGCGGGACGAGGTGAGGGTCTGGGTGAGGGATCCCTGCTTATTGTGCCCGCCAAGCTCCGGACGAAGATCGTTAATGAGCGTATTTGCCCATCCGGCAATCTCCGCTTCAGCCTTGTCCATGGCAAGAAAATCAACACTGCCTTGCTCTTTGGAAGCCGTGAGTTCAGCATTCCGGGTAATACAGCCATCCCCGACAAGCAGACCGATCAGCTGGGCAACATCGACAGAGCCTGTCGATTCTTTACCAAACTCTGCCCCGACAAGTCGGACCACATCGTCCTTGGAGAGTTCACAGGCCTTGACATCACCGCGATTTTCAGTATAAACGGGATGATCTCCGGTGAGTTTCAGGCGATATCCGGCTTTCGTCCGGAGCTCGTATACTTCTTTCGTGCCGGTCGGGAAAATCTTTTCAACCCAGTGCAGCTTGCCCTCAATACCCCTAATACCTCTCGACTGTCCGACAAGTTCCCCGATACGCTCAAGTCCCCGGTCTGTGGCGACCAGTGTCTCTGCAGTCACACAGGGGTTACTCGCATTGATCCTGCCGGCTGCCGGGCAGGTGTGCCATTCGTTGATGGTGGTGTCGAACTGAAGGCCAGGATCGGCGCACTTCCATGCGCTCAAGAGAATCTTTTCCCAGAGTTCACGGGCGTTGACCGCACGGGCGGTCCTGCCGGTGGTGCGCTCCTTCAGCATCCAGAGTTCGTTGTTCTCGACCGCCTTCATGAAGGCGTTCGTCACCCTGACAGTGTTGTTCGAGTTCTGTCCGCCGACAGTCTGGTAGGCTTCCGATTCGTAATGCGTGTCGTACTCTTCAAAATCAAGCGTCGTATAGCCCTGCTCGACAAGTGCAAGCACACGGATGATGTAGCTCATCGGCACGGCACGGTGCAGGGCGTTCTCGATCAGGCGCTGGAGTTTAGGGTTCTCAAGCCTGTCGGCTCCATTCAGGATGGCCTCTTCGACAATGGCCTGCAGGAAGCGGGAACATATTCTGGAGCCGGCAACGAGCGAGGCGACCTTATCCTCTTCACGGGCCTTCCACTCAATGAATTTCTCGACATCCGGATGGTCGATATCGATGATGACCATCTTCGCCGCCCGGCGTGTGGTTCCGCCCGACTTGATGGCGCCGGCAGCAGAATCGAAAATCTTGAGGAAGCTCATGAGGCCCGACGAGCTGCCGCCGCCGCTGAGCTTTTCGCCCGAAGAGCGGAGGTTGGAATAGTTGGTGCCCGAGCCGCTTCCGAACTTGAAGACCCGGGCCTCGCGTACCGCAAGGTCGAAGATGCCGCCTTCATTGACCAGATCATCATTGACGGACTGGATGAAACAGGCGTGCGCCTGCGGACGGGTGTATGCGTCCAGGGACTCGACCACCTTCTTCGTGGCAGGATCGACATGGTAGTGTCCCTGAGCAGGACCGGTGATGCCGTAAGCAAAATTCAGTCCGGTATTGAACCACTGGGGGGAGTTTGGAGCACCCTGCTGCGCAATGAGCATGTAGGCGACCTCATCGTAAAACGCCTCAGCGTCCTCAGGAGTATCGAAATATCCGTGTTTTTCACCCCACTCCCGCCAGCATCCGGCAAGGCGGTGTACGACCTGGCGGATGGAGTGCTCACTGCCGGTGACCGGGCGTCCCTCTTCATCAAGCACGGGATTTCCGTTCTCATCAACCTGCGGAATGCCCGTCTTGCGGAAATATTTCTGGGCAAGGATGTCGGCCGCCATCTGCGACCAGTGCTTCGGGACCTCAAGTTCATTCATCTCGAACACTTTGGAGCCGTCGGGGTTCCTGAGGACCGAAGACTTCCGGGTATATTCGAACCGGTCATAGACGTTTTCACCGGGAGATGTGAAGAGGCGGGAGATTTTCATGGAAGCGCTCCGGGATCAGAGTTTGAGGGAAACTTAAAATATTCTTTTAAAATAGCTTACATACAATACCAAACCATATCGCAAACCGGGTGCAATACGTGTTTCATGCCGGAAAGAAAGAATATAACATAAATCAGAAAGTTGACACGGGCCCCGAAACGGGGATTATGGACAGCTGCCGGGCCTTCATCCCGAAGCCTTCTGGGCAGCGTCTTTCCGGCAGGTTTCCTGACTTTCGATGGCATTGCAGCCTGCCCCGGAGGGCCGGCAATCATTGTGCTCAAGTCCTTCCCACGCCATCCCTGCGGAAGTATTGCGGTTGGCGAAGTGGACTTGATGCATACCATCAGAAAACATCGGCAGAGCTGCCTTGTTTACTGACGGCGAACCATCATACAGTTGCGGGCACAGTGTACGGTTTTCGCGTACTTCCCTATTATCCGGACCACTGGGGCGTCCGGCACCGGAAAGAAAAAAGAACAGGCTCAAGTTTAAGTATTTTTTACATCATTCGCAACCCGCCGAAACCAAAGGAGCCAACGTACTTTCAGGGGGATCAAGGACGGGGCATCCTGCATAAATGAGGATAGCCTTCAGGAGCGAGGCGGAGTGCACCGCCTGCCCGAGAGCCTCTGTCCTGGTCATATTGCGGCCCTCTCGCTGCATCCGGAGGGCGAGCTGGCGGGAGAGTTCGGCGATGCGGGCGATTTCAGAAGCAAGCTCATCCTCGTTCCCGATGCGTATGGGGTAGATGCGGCTCCGGAGAAGGGCGGCATCCCGGAACACGCTCTCTTCGATGACGCCATCATTGGCATGGTGGCGTGCACGGTTGAAGTCATCGTAGGCTACGTTGTGAAGGGGCATCGAAAGGTCGCCGGCATAGTGGGCGGCGTAGACCATCGGGTAGTCCGCGAACTTTCCTCTGGCCCGAAGCGCCAGGTACTCCTGAACCGAAGCCACGATGGCTCCGTAGAGGTGCCCATCCGGATCATCGGCACGGTCATGGCGGCCGGCCTGCCGCTGCACCATCTCCCGGGTGACCTCTATGTTTTCAGGGTTATGGAAGTAATGGTTCTTCCCTTCATAGGCACCGCAGGGATACTTCGACTTTGCAACGTCGGGAGCCGCAGCGCTGTACCAGCGTTCAAACCCTGCCGCCCATGCAATGGCCACATGGGTCCGGTCATGCCAGCCAAAGGCCTCTCTGGGAGAAAGCAGCAAGGGAACAGTCAGTATGAGTGCCAGTACGGACGACAGGAATGTATGCATGCGACTCTTTCTGGAGGTGACGCCCCTTTTCCGCCGCCGGCTCAGGCGGACATGTCGAGCATCCTGCGGATCGGCTTCAGGGCGGCAAGCCGCAGGGGTTCCGGAACGGTTATTTCTGGTGAACGATTCAGCATGCAGCTGTAGAGCTTTTCGAGTGTGTTCTGCTTCATCTGGGTACAGACGCTCCTGGGATTCGTCATGTCACGGGGAGCGGGAATGAAGATTTTATGTGGCGATCGGCGCTGCATTTCGTAGAGGATACCGGGCTCGGTGGCTACGATGAAGGCTTCGGACGGACTTTTCAGGGTGTATTCGAGCAGCGCCTGGGTCGAGCCGACGAACGATGCGAGCTCCAGCACCTCACGGCGGCACTCCGGATGCGCAATGAGCTCAGCGCCGGGATGCTCCCTCAGCGCCGTCTTCATCATCTCCGCCCTATAGGCATCATGAACATAGCAGAACCCCTGCCAGAGGATGATGTCGCGACCAAGCTGGCGGGCGATGTAATCGCCGAGGTTCCTGTCGGGTCCGAATATGATCGGCTGGTCCGGGGGAATCTGGCGGACGATTGAAAGGGCGTTCGACGAGGTGCAGGTGATGTCGGACTGGGCCTTTGTTGCAGCGGTGGAGTTGATGTAGGTGATGGCGATGGCCCCGGGATGGCGGCGGCGGAACTCCGCAAAATCCTCCTCCGGACAGCTGTCGGCAAGAGGGCATCCCGCATTGCGGTCCGGCATCAGCACCATCCTCGAGGGGTTGAGTATCTTTGCCGTCTCGCCCATAAAATAGACACCGGCAAAGACGATCACATCGGCATCGACCGTTTCGGCCGCACGGGCAAGGGCGAGGCTGTCGCCTACGATGTCAGCGACAGCCTGTACTTCGGGAAGGGTGTAGTAATGGGCCAGAATGACCGCATGCATCTCTTTTTTCAGTTCCCTGACGCGCCCCTGCAGCTCGGTTATGGACAGCGCTTCAGGCTGGCTGCCGACATTGGCTGTTTTCATGTCATTTCAGATAGTATTCAAGATTGTCATCCTCCCGGACAAGGAGCAGGATGGCTGAATTGGGAACAATGAGAAAGCGCTCACCATCGTACTCGATCTCATGGGCGCTGGCCTGCAGGAAAATGGCAAGATCCCCGACACGGGCCTGGAGGGGGATGTACTGGGGCGTGGAGACGCTCTCCTTCCAGGGCTCATCCACTGAAGGCGGAGCTACGGGATATCCCGGTCCCGCCTTGAGGATGTAGCCGCTCTGGATCTTCTCTTTCTCCTGGACGCCGGGCGGGAGATAAATGCCCGATTTCGTCTGTTCCTCAAGGGATTTAGGTTTGACGAGGACCCTATCGCCGACAACGACAAATTTACTTATATTCATGTTCCCGAACCGGTCAAGCTGATTACCCCTGAGTTGCTGCGGGCCATTGTCCCCGCCTCCTGAGGAAGAGTGAAAATGTAAAAAAATTCCGTGTCCGGCAAATCCGGCGGACCACCGGCATGAATCGGATCCGGCGGCCGGGGCCCGGAAGATGCCGCATAACCATTCCAAACCGTGAACAATTCTTTCAAGATATTCCTCAGATACAATTCCTGGATTCTCGTCAGCCTCCTCTCGGGGATATCCTTCATCATCACCGCGATTGAACAGAACGATGTTCCCTCAAAAGTCGCCGTTGCCGGCTATGACCTTCGGGGCTACGTTGCAGAGAAAATCCAGGGCTTCGGCTATGTCCTGCACCTGAAGAAGGAGAATGACCGGCTGCTGGCCCAGAACAGCCGCCTTCTGACGAAGCTCCTCGTTGCTGAAACCGCCCTGCAGCGCCAGAACGCGCTGCTGAACATCCATGCAGCCACGCCCCCCGCCATGCAGGGCTTCAAAACCGCCCGTGTCATCGACAGGACCTTCAGCGAGCGTGAAAACATGCTCCTTGTCGACAAAGGAAGGAACGAGGGCATCAGAAAAGACATGACGGTGCTGACCCCCGACGGACTTGTCGGACGGGTGGTGTCGGTATCGGCACACTATGCTTCCATCATGCCCCTCATCCACTCCGACTTCAAGGTAAGCGTGGTGTCGGCAGGGACCAGGACCACGGGCCTCGTCTCCTGGGACGGGGGACGCGCAGACATGGCCAATGTCGAGCACATTCCCATCAGCAGCACCCTTGCCACGGGCGAAGAACTGCTCACCACCGATTTCAGCACCTTTGCCATTGCAGGGCTCCCTGTCGGCCGGGTGACGTCGGTAATGCCGGGACGGTTGTTCAGCATGGTCAAAATGAAACCCGCCGTCGATTTTTCCAGGCTGGACTATGTCCTCCTGGCGCCACTCAACAATGAGCCGGAAAAGCTCAGGATGCTCAGCACCCCGGGTCCCGGAAAAAGAGAACCATTAACGCAACAATAAGCACTGTGGCCAGAAACGTTTTCGTCCTTCTTCTTGTGCTCCTGATCGTCTGCATCATGCAGGTGCTCGGGTTTTCACGCCTTACCCTGTTCCATACTGCCCCGGATGCCCTCGCCGTCTTTCTCGGCTTCAGTGCCGTTACCCTCGGCCGCAACGCAGGCACGGGATTCGGTTTCCTCGGTGGCATGCTCTGCGGCATCTTGACGGGAGACATAGGACTCCATATGCTGGCAGGAACTACCGGTGGATTTATCGCGGGCTCATTCCACATCCCCCGCGACAGCCATGCCACCCCAAGCCAGAAAATGCGGCGCATATACGGTGCAACGGCCTCCGCGGCATTCGTTTCCCATACCGTCCTTGCCATCGGACTGAACCCCCTCGGCCTTTCCCCCGTCTACCGCATCGTCGTGCTCGGACTCCTTGCCACACTCTTCACCCTCATGCTGGCATTCGTGTCAAACCTGCTCATCCTGAAAAACACAATTTCAGACTGAGAGATGGACAGACTGCAGCACAGCACCAGGATCGTTTCAATCCTCATCGTGGCCGCCTTTGCCGTCCTCCTCGGCCGGCTGTTCTGGATCCAGGTGCTTGACTTCCAGCAACTCGGCTCGATATCCTCGTCGAACAGCATCCGCAGGGTCTGGATCCAGCCTCCCCGGGGCCGCATGATCGACCGCAACGACATCATCATGGTCGACAACAGACCGCTTTACTCCGTTAAAGTCATCCCGGCAGAGTTCAACGATTCCGGAACGGAGGCCCTTGCATGGCTGATCCGAAGGCCTATGGAGGAAGTCGCACAGAAAATCGAGAGGGGGCGGAACTTCAACCGTTTCTCGGCCGTCACCCTCCGTCGGGACCTTGAGAGCCAGGACGTTGAACGCCTCGGCGAAAACCTCTGGGAACTGCCCGGCGTCCTCATCGAAGCTGAGAACAAACGCAAATACGCCGACTCCCGCTACGGAGCACACCTCTTCGGCTACCTGCGCCAGATCGCCCGAAAGGATGTCGCCGAACTGGTGCTGCAAGGATATGCCCAGGATGATAAAATCGGCTTCAGCGGCCTTGAAAAACAGTATGAAGACCGCCTGAAAGGCACGAAAGGCGCACGGTTTGAAATGGTCACTCCGCTCGGGCGCTACGCAGGAAAGTACGACGACGGCCGGAGCGACATCCCCGCCGTCAGGGGGGACGACCTCTACCTCACCATCGACTTACAACTCCAGCAGCTGGCAGGGGAGCTCCTTGCTGCCACTGGCCGCTCGGGGGCGATCGTCGCCATCGATCCATCCACAGGAGGGATCCTTGCGCTCGAGAGCTCCCCGGGGTACGATCTGGAAACGTTCAACGGCGCCACCGATCCCGAAGGGTGGCGCGCAATCATCACGGATCCCCGAAAACCGCTTTTCAACAGAACCGTTCAAGCCGTATACCCTCCCGGCTCGATCTACAAGATGGTGCTCGCCATGGCAGCCCTGGAGGGAAACAGGATCGATCCGGAGAAAAAAGTTCTTGACAACGGCGTCTTCACCTACGGCCGGCGGCGGTTCCTCAGTCATGGAGGAAGAGGGCACGGCTGGGTGGATATGCGGCGCGCCATCACCGTATCCTCGAACCTGTATTTCTACAGCCTTATGTTCGACGTGGGGTTTGCCGAATGGACCCGGTATGGTGCCATGTTCGGGTTCGGAACCCGGACCGGCATAGACCTGCCCGGCGAGCGGAGCGGGCTGCTGCCATCGGCAGCCTACTATGACCGCCGCTACGGCAAAGGCCGCTGGACCAAAGGGTACCTGGTCAGCCTTGCCATCGGCCAGGGTGAACTCGGCGCCACACCCGTCCAGCTTGCGACCTATGCAGCAGCCATCGCCAACGGCGGTACCGTTCACCAGCCCCATATCGCAAGCGGCTACCGCGACACCGAATCCGGCCGGTTCGTCCCCATCCAGCACACCAGCCGAAAGGTCCCCATATCGGATGCTACCTTCCGGCTCATCGGCGAAAGCATGGCAGACGTCGTCAAGGAAGGCACCGGCCAGCTCGCTGCAGTGCCTGGAGTGCGGGTCGCGGGAAAAACCGGCACGGCCCAGAATCCCGGGGGTAAAGACCACGCCTGGTTCATCGCCTTTGCTCCGGTCGAAAAACCCAGAATCGCCATCGCCGTCCTCGCGGAGAACGCAGGATTCGGCGGCACCATCTCGGCACCGATTGCCGGAAAGCTCATCCAGCGCTACCTGCAGCCTGTACTGCCCAAACCCCCCGCAGCCGACTCCCTCAGAGGAACCGGCTCTCTTCAGGAAACATCTCCCGACTCGCTGAGCGAGTCTCTTCCCGTCATTGAAACCGCCCCTCCACCTCAGGAAGCGCCGGCAGCCGAACCCGTACCCCATGATCCATAAACAGGACCCTGCATCCATACAGAGCTATCTGGAAGACACCAGCAACCTGAAAACAGGCCATACCGAAGGTGTCTACATACCCGAAACCCCGGAAGAGATCTCGGCCCTGCTCCGTGATGCCGCAGCTCTCGGGCGGAGATACACCATCTCCGGCAACGGTACCGGCACCACAGGCGGCAGAATACCGCTCGGAGGGTACATCATATCAATGGAAAAGCTCAACGCCATCGGCGAGCCGCGGCAAACTGAGCCCGGCAAAGCCCTTATGAGGGTACAGGCCGGCGCCATGCTCGAGGATGTACAGAAAAAAGCCGAAGCCGCGGGATGGTTCTACCCGCCGGACCCCACTGAAAAGCTCTGCTTCATCGGCAGCACCATCGCCAACAACTCCTCAGGTGCCAGAAGCTTCAAGTACGGGGCCACGCGCCGCCACATAGAGCGCATCACCGTCATCCTGCCTGAAGGCGACATGCTCAGCCTCCGTAGAGGTGAGCACTGTGCAAACGACCAAGGCATCTTCCGGCTCGAGCGCCCCTTCAGGAGGAGCATTGAGTTCCACCGGCCAACGTACCGCATGCCTGAGACGACAAAGCACAACGCCGGTTACTATACCCGGGAGCGGATGGATGTCGTCGACCTCTTCATCGGCTCAGAAGGCACCCTTGGAGTCATCGTCGAAGCGGACCTCATACTCATTCCCCTGCCGGAGAAAATTATCTCTGCAATACTCTATTTCACCGAAATGGAAGGGCTTATGAGATTCACCGAAACCCTTCGAGCGACCGAACGCTCCCAGCGCCCCCGTGCCCTCGAACTCTTCGAAGAGCATGCGCTCGGATTTCTTCGCCAGCAGTACCCCGACACACCCGAACACACGGCCGGTGCGATATTTCTCGAACAGGAAACCACCGCCGAGGATGAAGAGCAGGACCTGGAAGCCCTGTTCACTCTCGTTGAAGAGCACAGCGGCATGGCTGATGAGTCCTGGATCGCCCTCGACCGGGAGGAGCAGGACCGGATGCGGGAGTTCCGCCACAGCCTCCCGCTCCTGGTCAACGAATGGCTCAGCCGACAGGAAGAGAGCAAAGTAAGCACCGACATGGCCGTCCCTGTCCCCCGGTTCAGGGAACTGTTCGATTTTTACCGCACCTCTTGCGAACAGCAGGGCTTTGTCTATATTATTTTCGGCCATATCGGTGACGGCCACGTGCACCTGAACATCCTGCCGCGCAGCCACATGGAGTTCCTCAAGGCCAAGGCGCTCTATCTGGAGTTTATAGCGAAGGTGCTTGAACTCGGGGGCACGCTTTCTGCCGAACACGGCATAGGCAAGCTCAAGAGCGGATACCTTGCGGCGATGTACGGAGAGGAAGGGCTGAGGGAAATGGCTGCGCTGAAGCGCACACTCGACCCGTTCCTTATACTCAACATCGGCAACATCATTCCTGTCGAATATCTCGAAAACCGCAACCAGTAACCGCCCCGGTGGCAAAAAAGCAGCAGACACGTTCATACACAGAGGCCATCCAGAACCGGAAAGCCCGTTACGAGTACCAGATCCTCGAGACCCTCGTCGCCGGCATTGAGCTGCTCGGCAGCGAAGTCAAATCGGTGCGCCTCGGCAAAGCGAGCCTCAACGAAAGCTTCGCAACCATCCATCACGACGAGGTATGGCTCGAGAACATGCAAATCACCCCTTACGAGTTCAACCACCTCGACGCCCTTGAACCCAAGCGGAGCCGGAAGCTGCTGCTGCACAAAGAGGAAATCCGGCGCCTCCAGTCGAAAATCAATGAAAAAGGGCTGACCCTCATCCCCCTGAAAGCCTTCTTCGACAAGAATGGCCGGCTTAAGGTGGAACTCGCTATGGCCAAAGGCAAAAAGCTTTACGACAAGCGCGAAACCATTAAGGGCAGGGAGAACGAGCGTCAGCTTCAGCAGCTCAGGAAACAGTACTGACCACCATTTAGATACCTACCGCACCATGTCCTTTCCCTCCCTGCAGGAACAGCTTGATGTCATCACCGCAAACACGGTTGAAATCATCAGCCCCGCCGAACTGGAACAGAAGATCCAGCACAGCCTCAAGACCGGAGCGCCCCTCAAGGTGAAACTCGGCGCCGACCCCTCCCGCCCCGATCTCCACCTCGGCCACTCCGTCGTGCTCCGCAAACTCCGTGAGTTCCAGGATCTCGGCCATGAGGCCATCCTCATCATCGGCGACTTCACCGCCATGATCGGGGATCCCTCCGGAAAAAGCAAAACCCGCCCCCAGCTCACCGCCGAAGAGGCCCGCCAAAACGGGGCAAGCTACTTCGAACAGGCATCCAAGATTCTCGACCCCCATAAAACGACCATCTGCTACAATGCAGACTGGCTCGGCAAAATGACCTTTGCCGATGTCATCCGCCTGTCCAGCCACTACACCGTAGCCCGGATGCTCGAGCGCGACGATTTTGAACGCCGCTACCGCTCAAGCGAGCCCATATCCATTCACGAGTTCCTCTATCCGCTCGCCCAGGCCATGGACAGCGTCCACCTCCGCAACGACGTGGAACTCGGCGGCACCGACCAGAAGTTCAATCTCCTCGTCGGCCGTGATCTGCAGCGCGAATACGGCATTCTGCCGCAGGTATGCATCACCATGCCCCTGCTTGTCGGCACTGCCGGCGAAGACAAAATGTCGAAATCGCTCGGCAATGCAGTCTGTTTCAACGATCTTCCTTCCGACATGTACGGCCGCGTTCTCTCCATCCCCGACAACCTCATCGAAAACTGGTGCCGCCTGCTGCTTCCGCATAACGGAGAAGGCCGCCGCGCCATCCTGGAAGGGTGGGAAGAAGAGCCCCGCAGCGCCAAACGGAGGCTCGCCCGAGAAATCGTCACACAGTACTACTCAACCACTGAAGCCGAAGCTGCCGAAGAGCACTTCGATCGGCTCTTCGTCCACAAGAAAGCCCCTACAGAGATTGAACTGACCCTGTTCAGCGAACCCGAGCTTCCGCTCGTCGACCTCCTTTTAGCGCTTGGAGCCGCAGCCTCGAAGAACGATGCACGGCGAATGATCCAGCAGAACGCCGTGTCCATCGACGAGGAACGGATCCTGGACATCAAGGCTGTCATCACGCTTTCAGAAGAGCCGAAAACCCTAAAAGCCGGCAAGCGAAAGTTTTTCAGGATTGCAACAGCCGCAAACAGCTGAATTGCGGGAGCACTCATAAAAAAACATTTTGAATGCCATCCCTTTTTCCTATACTTGCTCAAATTCGGTAGCGTCAAAATTTCAGCAACAATTTATCCGGAGGAACTGCATTGTCATTCGTCCCGACAAAAGTCTTCTTCACCAAAGGCGTGGGAAGGCACAAGGAATATCTCTCCTCGTTCGAGCTGGCGCTGAGGGATGCCAAAATTGAAAAATGCAATCTGGTTACCGTCTCAAGCATCTTCCCCCCCAAATGCGAGCGAGTAAGCGTTGAAGAGGGAGTGAAAATGCTCACCCCGGGCCAGATCACATTCGCGGTAATGGCACGCAACTCCACCAACGAGTACAACCGCCTCATAGCAGCATCTATCGGTGTGGCAATACCGGCAGATGACACCCAGTACGGCTACCTGTCCGAGCACCACCCGTTCGGAGAAGACGAAGAGCAGTCGGGCGAATACGCCGAGGATCTGGCCGCCACAATGCTTGCAACCACGCTCGGCATCGAGTTCGACCCCAATAAAGACTGGGACGAACGCGAAGGCATCTACAAGATGAGCGGCAAGATCATCAACTCGTACAATATCACGCAGTCGGCCGAAGGAGAAAACGGCATGTGGACGACCGTGATATCATGCGCGGTCCTGCTTCCCTAAGCATCCAGAGAAAGCAAGCAGAGACCCCAGCAACAGCAACAGGAAACGGCACCTTCACCGCGCCAGCCGGCCGGAGAGGGTGCCGTATGCTTTCAACCCACGCCAATGCCCCTGTCCGACGCCCTTCTCCATATCGGGTCCCTGGATGAACTGATCCTCCAGGGCGGGTACCTGTTGCTCTTCCTGCTCGTTTTTGCAGAGACAGGGCTCTTTGCAGGCTTCTTCCTCCCGGGTGACTCGCTGCTTATCACGGCAGGGCTCATAGCCGCTTCAGGCAGGCTCGAACTTTCACTCGTCATGCTCACCCTCGCATCCGGGGCCGTCATCGGCGACCTCACCGGGTGGCTTATCGGCAAACACCTCGGCAGGCGGCTTTTCATGAAAAGCGACTCGCGTTTCTTTCATCGCGAACACCTTGAAAAAACCGAAGCCTTCTACCAGAAACACGGGCCGAAAGCCGTGCTCCTCGCCCGCTTCATCCCTGTCGTCCGCAGCTTTGCCGCCACGCTCGCCGGCGTCACCGGTATGCCGCTTCATTCGCTCCTTTTCTTCAGCATCGCCGGAAGCACCGTCTGGGTATCCGTCTTCACCCTCATCGGCTACTTTGTCGCGAGCCTTTTTCCGGAACTCGTCACATGGGTCCATGCCATTATCGTCATGGGCATCATCGTCATCGTGGCCAGCGCCCTGAAGCACCTCGCACCACCCCGAAAAAGCCTAAAAAAACAACCCGAAGGCAGCTAGGAAACAACGGCTGAGAGAAAGCCGCAGGGAAAAATGCCTGCGACGTGGTATTTTCCCCCAGACACAACCGCACCCGAACAGCAATGCGACACCACACACACCCATGACCGAAGAGATCAAGACGGACGTCCTCGTGATAGGCAGCGGCATCGGCGGCCTCTATTTCGCCATTCACATGGCAGACCACGCCCAGGTCACCATCATCACGAAAAAAGAGAGTTCAACCTCCAATACCAACTGGGCCCAGGGCGGAATAGCTGCAACGATAGACCAGAACGACAGCACCGAGTTCCACGTCGCCGACACCCTTGATGCTGGAGCGGGTCTCTGCAACCAAGCAATGGTGGAAACCATGGTCCGGGAAGGACCGCGGCACATCCAGCGGCTCATAAGCCTCGGCGTGCAGTTCACCACATCAGACCATGACCACCTCCATCTCGGCAAGGAGGGCGGACATTCGCATAGCCGAATCGTTCATGCCCAGGACCTCACCGGCCGCGAAGTCGAAACAGCACTCCTGAACCGCGTCAACAGCCACCCGAACATCACACTGCTCGAGCACCATTTCGCCATTGAGCTGATCACCGAGCACCATCGGGGCATCAAGACCAACGACATCACCTGCTACGGTGCCTATGTGCTCGACTCCCTGCAGCGGAAACCAAAAAAGATCCTCGCAAAGATCACGATGGTAGCCTCAGGAGGACTCGGCCATGTCTACCCGCACACCACCAATCCCGACATCGCCACCGGTGACGGCGTTGCCATGGCCTACCGGGCAGGGGCAGAAATAGCCAACATGGAGTTCATCCAGTTCCACCCCACCTCGCTCTACCACCCGAAAGCCAAGTCGTTCCTCATCTCCGAAGCGGTCCGGGGATTCGGCGGCATACTCCGGTTGAAAAACAAAGAGGCCTTCATGCATAAGTACGATAAGCGGGAGAACCTCGCCCCGCGCGACATCGTAGCGCGGGCCATCGACTCGGAAATCAAGAAAAGCGGCGAAGAGTGCGTATTCCTCGACGTCACCCACATCGAGGCGGAAAAAACAATCGAGCACTTCCCGAACATCTACGAAACATGCCTCGAGTTCGGCATCGACATGACGAAGGAGATGATCCCCGTTGTTCCTGCAGCTCACTACTCCTGCGGAGGAATACGGACCGATGACCGAGGAAGAACGACCCTGAACCGCCTCTATGCCTGCGGAGAGACCAGCTGCACGGGAGTGCACGGCGCCAACCGCCTTGCCAGCAACTCGCTGCTCGAGGCTCTCGTGTTCGCATGGCGGTCGTACGAACAGATCCAAACGGAGCTGCACAGCATCCAGAACACCGTCAGCTTTCCCGACTGGGACGACAGCGGCACCGTCAACCCCGAAGAGTGGATCCTCGTCTCTCACAACAAGCGGGAGGCGCAGCAGGTGATGAACGACTATGTAGGAATCGTTCGCAGCGACCTTCGCCTGCAGCGGGCACAGCGCCGCATCGACTTTCTGAAAGAGGAGACCGAGTCATACTACAAGAAGACCAAGATCACCACCCAGACGCTCGAATTGCGCAACATCATCAAGGTAGCGAGCCTCATCATCGAAGGGGCCATAAAGCGGAGGGAATCACGGGGACTGCACTACACGACCGACTACCCCGAAACCGATGACCGGCACTTCCATATGGACACGGTGCTGCGCTCGTTCTGATAAGGCAAAAAGAACGGGGGAGGCCTTAAGCCTCCCCCGCTTCGACTACCGTACTTCCTGCCAGTCCCTTGCATACCGGAAATCGATGCCGGGCGTTCGGCCTGAAATCTTCGCAATCACCGGCATCAGCCGTTTGTACTGGTTGCGCACCACCATCTTACGGACCCGGTCATAGAAGGATGCTGCAACCCCTTCACCGAGTATGGCTGCGCGGTCCATGCGCAGTTCAAGCATCATGTAGAGCAGGAGATCAACCTCCCCGTAGGAGAAGCCCAGATCGCTTTCGTCGCTCTGCCCTTCCCAGAGGTCGGCTGAGGGCGCTTTATCGATAAGGATGGAAGGAATGCCAAGATGGCGGGCCAGCCCGCGGACCTGGGTCTTGTAGAGGTCGCCAAGCGGATTGACGGCCGAGGCCATGTCGCCGAACATGGTGCCGTAGCCAAGCAGGAGTTCAGTCTTGTTGCTCGTTCCGGCCACCAGGCTCCCGTCCCGGGCGGACACATCATAGAGCAGCACCATACGGGTTCTGGCCATGATGTTGCCCCTGCGCAGCCGCTCCCCTTCCGGTACGTCCCGGAAAAAGGCATCGGCCATCGGCGTCACGGGAAGTTCTTCAGCCTTGATATTCAGACGCCGTATCATGATGTCGGCATGCTCGAGACTCTCGCGGCTGCTCTCTTTGTAGGGCATTTTAAGGGCGAGAACATGCTCAGGGCCGAGTGCACGGACGGCAAGCTCGGCGACGACGGCAGAATCAATGCCGCCCGACAGGCCGAGCACAACGGAGGAAAATCCGAACTTCCGGATTTCGTTCTGGAGGAAGGCCTTGAGAATATCTTCGAGAAGGCCGTAGTTGAGATCGAGGTCCTGAGGCTGCATGAAAAAGGAACAATTAAAAATTGAACAGCCGCACAAGCGACATATAGAGCACGAACACCGACGCCTGAAGGACGCCGGCAAAAAGTGCGGCGGTTTTCATTGACCGGCCGGAAAGGCTGAACAGCGAGGAAAATCCGGAACTCGAGATGAGCAGCATGTGGCCGAGCGCCAGAAGGGCGAAAATCCAGCTCCAGCTGCCTGTGAAATAGAAAAGTTCAAACAGCCAGACCGGAGTCATGGCATAGGACAGCACCGTCACCACGCCGCCCTCCATCTCCCCGGCCTTCTCCTGAAAAAGTATACGGGAGGTGGCGCCGGAAAGAACGTAGAACGCCGCCACGTCAATGATGAATGAGGCAATGGCGAAAAACATCGCGGGACGCGGAACGCCGATGAGCGGAAACTTCAGGAGCTGCACCATGGCGATGACCGGTACGGCGTAAGCCCGCTGCACGTCAAGTCCTTCAGGCCAGGCGCCTGCCTTCAGCTCCAGCCAGAACCTCCTGTACCGGAACAGGACGGCGACCATTGCGCCGAACAGTTGCTTCAATCCTCCCTGCATCTGCCTATCTGAGCCATTTTTCAGGGTTCTGCTTCACGCCGGCCTTCCAGATCTCGAAATGCACGACGGAACCGCCATCCGGGTTCCTGCCGGAAAGTCCGATCAGCTGCTGGGAAGCAATGAGGTCGTTCTTGGTAACCCGAAGGTCTCCAAGGTTGGCGTACACCGTGAGGTACGAATTGGGGTGGCGGATGATGACGATGTTGCCGAATGTCGGCATGAAGGCGATCTGGGCAACCTTGCCGCCGGACACCGCCTTCACCGGGGTGCCGGCAGGTACGGCGATGTCGATGCCGTTGTTCGTTGTAACGATTTTCAGCTCAGCATCAGTCACCGATCCGAAACGCTGCGATACCCTGCCGTTTGCGACCGGCCAGGGCAACTGGCCGAACGCCCTGTCGAAATCCGCTGAAACCTTACGCAGTTCTGGTGAATCCGGAGGAGGCGGCACCCTGCGCCCCGCTGCCGGAGCAGGCGCTTTTCCTGGAGCAGGGGCCTTTTGCGGAGCAGGCTGTGCGGCCAGACGACGAGCCTGTTCAGCCTCGATGGCACGCTGCTCCGCCCTGATGAGGGCTTCGATCCGGCCCTGCAGCTGCCGCCGTTTGCGTCTGGCGGCAAGCACCTTTTCGGTATAGGCGGCCTTTTCCTCTTTCAGCTTCACAAGTGCCGTCTCTTTCTCCGATTTGCTGGCGGCATAGTTTTTCAGCTGCCGCTCCTGATCCTTCACGGCCTCGGCTTTCGCCCTGTAACTTTTTTCCAGCTCGGCCCGGTTGTGCTCCAGTTCCCGGGCGACCTGCTGGAGTGTGTCGACATGGCCATGTACCGCTTGAGCGAAAAAGCCTATGTATTGAGCCTTCACGATGGCATCGTTGACAGAACGTGCGGCAAACACATTCTCCATCTCCCTGTCGACGCCGTATTTATACACGGCAACCGCTGTTCGGCCAAAAGCGGACGAGACCCGTCCATATACCTGCCGGTTCTCCTTGAACTGTCCCTCAAGACGGTCGATGTCCCGGTCAAGCACCGCAAGATAGCGCTGATTCTCCCTGATGAGTTCACCAAGTGCCGTAATCTTGTTCTGAAGGGTCTTCAGGCGCCTCAGTGAGGTCGTTTCCTGCCGTTTGGTGGCATTCAGCTTCTTCTGATAGACATCAAGCTCTTTTTTCAGGTTGATGAGCGTCCGCTCTACATCCTGACGCTCCCGTTTGATCTTTGAGAGTTCCCCGGCCGTGGCGCCATATGCCGCGGGAGGGAAAGCAGCGAGATGAAACAGGAAAAATATGACGGACAGCACAAACAGGCGGGCTGCGGAATGAGAAAACGAAAACGGGCGAAAGCGGCCCGGGATGGAAGATTCAGTCACGTTTAGGGGAATGGGTTGGCGTCTCTCTATACTCATCACTGGTGCATTCGGTGCCGGAGGCCCGGTGTTCAGGCACCCCTCTCCGGCGGCTCCTTCGGGAGGTCGGCGGACCCGGGCGCAAGGGAATGTTTCAAGGTACAGCATTAAATCTTTTCTTCGCAAACCGCCGGGGAAAATTTAATTTGTTTTTCTGGCGACGAAAGCATTAACTATCCGTTTTTCAAGGCGCCGCCGCACACACACCACACACCCAATGGACAAGCTTGTCATCACGGGAGGAAAGAGAATCGAGGGCGAAATAACAGCCTCCGGCTCGAAAAACTCTTCGCTGCCGATCATCGCCGCCACACTGCTTTCCGGCAGCGGCACCTTCACCCTGCACCGGATCCCCGATCTGCAGGACATCACCACCTTCCGACAGCTGTTCGACCACCTCGGGGCAGAGACCGCTTTTTCCCACAATACCCTCACGATTACGACAGCCAATGTCCAGAGCGTCCTTGCCCCCTATGAACTCGTCAAAAAAATGCGGGCCTCGATCTACTTGCTCGGCCCCCTGCTTGCCCGGTTCGGGCACGCCAGAGTATCACTGCCGGGCGGCTGCGCGTTCGGACCGCGCCCGATAGACCTGCACCTGATGGCTATGGAAAAGCTAGGAGCCCGTATCACCATTGAGACCGGCTTCATCGATGCCGTTGCCGAAGGCGGCAGACTCAAGGGTGCAACCATAGATTTTCCGGTCTCGTCAGTCGGCGCAACCGGCAACGCCCTCATGGCGGCTGTCCTTGCCGAAGGCACCACCATTATCAGGAACGCTGCGGCTGAACCCGAAATCGAGGCCCTCTGCCATTTCCTTCAGGCCATGGGCGCCGATATCCGGGGCACCGGCACCACCGAGCTCATCATACACGGCTGCGACTCCCTCCGGCATGTGGAATTCAGCAACATCTTCGACCGAATCGAGGCCGGGACAATCCTGGCAGCGGCCGCCATCACCGGCGGATCCGTCACCATCCGGGGCGTCATCCCATCCCATATGGAATCCGTGCTCCAGAAATTCAGTGATGCCGGCTGCCGGATCGAGACCACCGACGACACCGTGATCCTCAAAAGCACCGGCCGGCTCAAGGCTACGGACATAACCGCCGAACCCTTTCCCGCCTTCCCCACCGACATGCAGGCCCAGTGGATGGCGCTCATGACCCAGGCTGAAGGCACCAGTGAGATCACCGACCATGTATACCATGAACGCTTCAACCACATCCCGGAACTCAACCGGCTCGGGGCACATATCGACATAGAAGGCAACTGGGCCGTCGTACACGGACCTCAGGCACTCTCGGGAACAAAAGTCATGTCGACAGACCTCCGGGCATCGGCAAGCCTGGTGCTTGCGGGACTGGTGGCAGAAGGAACGACTGAAGTGCTCCGGGTCTACCACCTTGACCGCGGCTATGAACGAATTGAAACCAGGCTCCAGAACCTTGGTGCCGAGATCAAGCGCGAAAAGTACAGTGAATTCGGCTAAAGCAGGACAATTCTTTGAAAAAAGAGATTTTTGCTTTGCATTTTATCATCAGCGCGTTATATTAACAGCCTCTAAAGCCAAGCGCTGAGGGCCCTTAGCTCAGTTGGTCAGAGCAAGCGACTCATAATCGCTGGGTCGTAGGTTCAAGTCCTACAGGGCCCACTGGTTATGACGGCAATAGAGAAATACCTGGCGTGTTCGTCTAGTGGCCCAGGACATCGCCCTCTCAAGGCGAAGATCACGGGTTCGAATCCCGTACACGCTACATATCACATGAACCTCTGCTGGCAAAGGCAGGCAGAGGTTCATCTATATGCACCCGTAGCTCAACTGGATAGAGTATCTGACTACGAATCAGACGGTTAGAGGTTCGAATCCTCTCGGGTGCACGAGAAAGGCATACAACACAGGACTCCTCTCCAAACCGTATCGTTCATAACTGCTATGTTCGATCTCGCCTTTCTTCTAGCCCCTACATTTGCGACGTTCGCCATCGGGATTCTGCTCCGCAAGCTTGGCGTTCTTGACACAGTGGCCATCGACTCCCTTTTCAAGATCATCTACAACCTCGCACTGCCGGCACTGCTCCTCTCCGTCCTGCCTTTTGTATCCCTTGAACCCGGAATGCTCTTCCTGCCGCTTTCGGCAATCATCATCATAATGCTTTCGGCTGGCGGCGCTGCTGTCTCGGGACGCCTGCTTCATCTTGAGAACAAGACCGAGGGAGTACTTTTTGCCGGCTCGATCATCATGAACCTCGGCTTCGTCGTTCCCTTCGTAAAATCATTTTACGGTGATGAAGGACTGGCCCGCCTCTTTGTCTTTGACCTCCCCAACAGTCTTTCAGCCTACACCATCGCCTACGGATTCGCCTGCCGCGGCAACGGAGCGGGAAGCTTGGCCATTGCACGGAAAATCGCGCTCTCCCCTCCTGTCTGGGCCCTCATGGCGGGACTCTTCCTCAACCTTGCCTCACATAGACCCGGGCCGATTGAAGCAGGTATCATCAACTCGCTTTCGGCACTGGCCGTCCCCCTTCTGCTCCTGGCACTCGGAGCATCGGCCCGCTTCGCAAAAGTCCGGATGAAGGACATCATCGCCGGCATCGGCGTCCGGATGGTGCTTGGACTGGCTGCAGGGTTCCTGCTTGCCGACCTTTTCAACCTCAGGGGACTTGACAGGGCCATCCTCATCATCGCAGCCTCGGCACCCGCAGGCTTCAATACACTCACCTTTGCCGCCATCGAAAACCTCGACCGCGACTACGCCGCATCACTGGTCACCACGTCCATGCTGCTCTCGCTTCTCCTCATCCCCATTCTGCTCACAATCCTCTGAAACCGAGGCCCGGTAACCCTGTCGCTCAAAAAATTGTTTTGAATTGGAAATTTTTCCTATATTCACAACTCTCAAGCTGATTGAGGAGTGGCCAAATTGGTAAGGCACCTGATTCTGGATCAGGCAATTCCAGGTTCGAGTCCTGGCTCCTCAGCACCGAAAAGCCCATGATGCAAAGCGTTATGGGACTTTTTGCGTTTATGTGACCGAAAGGAACGA
>FUWD013246023.1_pt4 | contig 27447 bp, 30 predicted proteins | sample 1063281 | NCBI WGS metagenome assembly FUWD01 (sample SAMEA79048168, study PRJEB19326) | metagenome | biome: marine | reverse complement strand
TTAGAGTCGGTTGATTAGTGGCTGTAAGTCTTGTGTTTTTTCGGCTCGTCATTTTTTGGCTCGTTACGATATATTTCTAAGTTTGGCATTTGTTCAAGTTCTGGTGGTATTGTAGTCAACAATGGATTTTCTGTTAAATCTAACTCTTCTAAATTTATTAATTTGGTAATTTCTTGTGGCAATGCAGTAAGTTGATTATTAATTAAAACCAAAAATTCTAACTTAATTAAGTTTCCAATTTCAGGTGGCAATGCAGTTAGTTTATTATTTGCTAAAACCAAAAATTCTAACTTAATTAAGTTTCCAATTTCTGGTGGCAATGCAGTTAGTTGATTGTCAGATAAGCTCAGCTTAGTTAAATTTACTAAATTACCAATTTCTGAAGGAAGTACAGTTAGTTGATTGTCAGATGAGTCCAGTTTATTTAAATTTACTAAATTACTAATTTCTGAAGGAAGTACAGTTAGTTGATTGTTAAATAAGTCCAGCTCAGTTAAATTTACTAAATTACCAATTTCTAAAAGAAGTGCAGTTAGTTGATTGTTAAATAAGTTCAGCTCAGTTAAATTTACTAAATTACCAATTTCTGAAGGAAGTACAGTTAGTTGATTGTCAGATAAGTCCAGCTCAGTTAAATTAACTAAATTGCCAATTTCTGGCGGAAGCACAGTTAGTTGATTGTCAATTAAGTCCAGTTTATTTAAATTTACTAAATTACTAATTTCTGAAGGAAGTACAGTTAGTTGATTGTCAGATAAGTCCAGCTCAGTTAAATTTACTAAATTGCCAATTTCTGGCGGAAGCACAGTTAGTTGATTTTCAGATAAGTTCAGATCAACTAATGTACGTAATTCACCAATTTTAGGTGACAGCACACTTAATTTATTGTCATTTAAGGTTAATTTATTAAGATTAAGAAAAATATTAAAGTCTTTACCAGTCCATTCTGAAGCCATTTGTTATATATATATTATTTAAAAATTACTTTAGTTAATATATAACACACATTAATATTACAAGCTATATTTTTTACGTTTGGTTTGTTTACGTTTGTGTTGCTTATGTTTAAGCTATTGGTTTGTTATGTTTATTTAGTCTTATGCTTATGTTTTAAGGTTTTGTATTTTTTATGTTTATGGTCATTTTTTTGAAAATAATGTTTTTGTTTAATAGTATATTTATTTTTACGTCGTTTGCCTCCAACCGCTAAAGCCGTTGCTGAAGAATCCGTTTTGTACTTGGCTGCAGCAACAAACGCAGGAGCACTGTTTTCTGTAATTTCCACCAACTTGTATGGAATCATTTCCCCAGTTTGGTTGCAATGGTCTGCTCCTAACGCATTAAAATCAGGTCGTATGTTGGGTAGTAGATGATTTGTCATGTACTTTTTTACAGGTGCTTGTGGTTCTAGGTGAAAAAGTCTGGTTTCAGGAATTGGTCCGTACCAAAACCAATCGGGTTTTAAAACCAGAATATTACTTCCGTTAACACGTACGTTAACAAATGTTCTACCGTTTGGTTTTACATACTTGGCATAAGCATTCCCCTCCCACTGACTAGGTGTGTCATCTTTGCATTCTACGAATTCTCTTGGGTCGGTTTCGTCAGAAAACTCTTTTAAGAGCCACCCCAATGCATTTCCAGAGTAAATATTTTTATGCTCCACAATGAATGGGTTTTCGTCTAAAGTGTCTGTTAAAAAATCAGGAATTGTATTGTCTTCACCTTCAAGATAATTATTACACAGCACGTTTTTAAAAATGTTTAGAGTCGGTTGATTAAGTGGTTGTAAGTCTTGTGTTTTTTTTGGTTCATCTCGCAGTATTTTTAAATTGGGCATTTGTTCAAGTTCTGGTGGAATTGTAGTTAGCAATGGATTGCCAATTAAATTTAACGTTTTTAAATTTATTAATTTGGTAATTTCTTGTGGCAATGCAGTAAGTTGATTATTTTCTAAATTTAAGTGGGTTAAATGTGTTAGATTTTTTATTTCTGGTGGTAATGTTGTTAATTTATTGTTACTTAAACCTAGATAAATTAACTGTGTTAGATTTTTTATTTCTGGTGGTAATGCAGTTAGGTTATTGTTATCTGCATATAAAGATATTAAATTATTTAATAGTTCAATTTCTGGTGCAATACGGGTTATTCCAATTCTAGTTAAATCTAACTCACTGACTTCATCGACCTCTCTTGTTATCTTAATTAGCTTGGTAAAATTGGATACATTCCATGTTATAGGGATTAAATCTGCCATATTATTATATAATAATATTATAATATTATAAATGTTTTCAAGTTTATTTGGTGAATCAAAATCAAAATCAAAGTCAAAGTCAAAGTCAAAATCAAAGTCAAAATCAAAGTCAAAATCAAAGTCAAAATCAAAGTCAAAATCAAAGTCAAAATCAAAGTCAAAAAGTGACCCTAAATTAAACACAAAAAGCAAAAGCAAAAGCAATGCAAAAACATTAAAAATACGCAACACACGGTTAAAAACCCACAGTATCATTGGTAAATTCATCACAAATACGGGACAAAGACGCCAGGCACATTTTTTAAAGAATATTTGTTCAAACTCAGGGTTGTGCATTGCATTTGGCATTGAAACACATAAAATAAGGCAGTTCTTTAATAATTTCACCGCATTTAACTATGTAGTACCTCCAATAAGGTCAATTGGTGCTCCAAGTGAAAATGGGTTTGTAAAAGAAATATACTACAAAAATCAAAACTATCACGCAAACACAATATTCAAGTCATCCGCAGACGAAATGGCGGATAACCTGGCCTACGAATACATGGTTGGTTTAAAGGTGAACCAATGGACCAACTATTTCCCGTGCTTTGTAGAAACATATGGCTTGTACAAATATAAAGGATTGGCCGAGTACGAGTACATCAAAAACACAAAATTGCTTCGAGATGTAGATACATTTAAAGATTCTTTAACATTAATTACATCATCCCCAAATTCAAAAACAAATGTGGTTGTAGATGCAAACATTGACTTTGCAGATATGTGCAACAATTCCAAGTTTTACGCAATATTAATTCAGCACATAAAAACAGCAAAAGACATGGATGCTATGCAGGATTTATTAAATGATCAAGACACACATGCTATAATGGCACAAGTGTACTTTGCACTAGGTCAACTTACTGACGAATTTGTTCACTACGATTTGCATACACACAATGTCTTGTTGTATGAGCCAGTCCCAGGAAAATATCTAGAATTTCACTACCACTTTGACGATGGGTCAGTCGTGTCGTTTAAGTCAAAGTACGTGGCGAAAATTATAGACTATGGAAGGTCATATATTAAAGAAAGTCCAAAAATACATGAGAAAATATGCGACACAGAGGATTGCGACCCCCGTTGTGGTTGGGGATACGGGTTTAACTGGATGACGACTGAAGACGAAACTGGTCCTGATGAGTTTTTTATAAGTTCAGCCTTGCATAATCCGAGCCATGATTTGCGTTTTTTTTATAATATGTATCCCAACTTTGAAATGTTGACATATGGCGAAGGAATTGATGACGAAGACGACAAGTTTAATGGTACAGAAGCAAATTTTGACCGAGGGTATCCAAATACGATTAATAACGTAAAAGATGCGTCAGATTATTTACAGCAATATATGAGCGAACTAACGCAGTACTATGAGGGACCAAAGTAGCCAAAAAATAAAAAGTATGCAGATTTGCACGTATATGTAAACATGAACAAAATAATGCAATTGGTAAAAGTGTAACTTTATATGTTTTTTTTTAAATATAATATTAAGAAATAATAAGATGATTTGGACAAGACCGGATTTTGACGAATGGATTAGTCAGGGAGCACCAAATGCAATAGCAAAAAATGTAACTGAATTAAATATGCCAGACAGTAATTTAACCACTCTTTCGCCAAACATTGGTAAATTAACAAAGTTAATTGCACTTGACTTAGACAATAACCAGCTAACCTCAATCCCAAAAGAAATTGCAAACTTAAAAGAACTAGAACATTTGTTCATGGACAATAATTTATTAACAACTTTACCACCAAACATTACATCAGATTATATTAGTGTACGAAACAACAAAATTATAAAACTTCCTTCAAATATTAACGCACACGAGGGGTTATATTTACACGGAAACCGACTAACTACATTAGAACCGCTAAATTTGAGAAACTTGAAGCATTTAATAGTTTTAGAACTAACAAATAATTTACTAACATCATTGCCGTCAAATATAAACCAACTTGAAACATTAGAAGCTTTGTATATATATGATAATCCAAGTTTAACTGTTTTGCCGTCGTCGATAATTTTAATTAAATCATTAGTTGTATTGGACTGGCGTCGCGATGCTCACAATTATACGATGTCTGACTTGGCTCAGTGTGGAAATAAAGATGGTCCGATTTCTGGCGAACCTTTAAAATCAGGCACTTTGTTAGTTAGAGCAAAAAAATATGATTCTGAAAATAACCAAATTCCCGAGTATGATTGTTATAACCGCGAATCACTGGCTCATTGGTTTAAAGCAAATCCAAAGCGCGTTAATCCTTTGACGAGAGAACCATTTAACATAGAGTTTTTTGCGGAAAATGGTGGGTTTTATAAGCCCGAGTCAGAGACAAACTATGAAGATGATTATGATAATAATTCTGATTATGACCATGAATACGAGTCGCCATTAAATCATTATGATAATAACTCTGATTATGATGACTCGTCATTATTTGGAGGAAAACGTAAAAAAATCAAGCATTGCCGTCGGACAAATGTTAAAACCAGTAAAAACACAAAGTTAAAAAGAAAAATTAAGATAAAATCAAGAAAAATAAGATACACAACTAACAAAAGTAAAAAAGGTAAAAAAGGTAAAAAAGGTAAAAAACATAGTAGAAAAAGAAGAAAATAATATGTTTTGTTACATTTTTATGTATGCAACAATAATCGCAACAAATGCTGCCCCAGTATATGCATTGCCCAAGTAAGCATTGGTGCTACTAAGCAGAATTAAAGAAAACAAAATAAGCCACAATGGTCGATTAGTTGTCATCATATCTTGAATAAAGTCGGAGAATTCGTATTTTTTAGAATTTAGAATGAACTTTAACGTAAGGGGGGTAAATAAAGACGTGAAGGTAGTATACAACGAGCTAAAAAAAGTAGTTAGACCAATAAACATAAGATAAAACCCAACAGGAATTATTTTCCACGAAAATAAACTACCCTTGGTCCATGCATTTGCGTCACATCCTCGTTTCACACCACTAGTAAGTAATGTTGGATTAGGTTTGCAGTCTGCTTTTTCGGAAAAAAGTAGCGGTAATTGTTGCACCGCAAAAAAGATGTTTGATAGCCAGTTATATAGCCACAAGAGAATAAAAAAAGGAATGCTGACTGCACTGTAAATTAGCATAATAGCCCAATTGGGCAAACCAGCCATAAGATTGCTAAACATATCTATAAATGATGTATTAGCCGAAAACACGTCAGCAAACACCTTGGAGTAGTAATGAGCAATAACAGAACTTTTGGCAGAATCATGAAATGGCGTTTTTGGTCCCAAGTTATTTTTACAATTGTTTAAAACCCCATTAGCTAAAGAAAAAAGTTCAACGCTACAATTGGCACTCAGCTTTGCTACAGCACTTTTAACTGTGTATGTTCCTATAGATCCAATTATTCCAACGTAAAATAGTGTTTGAAGTGTAGTAATAGTAAAGTTGCTCATAAATCCATTTGCGTCAGGTTTTTTTATATTATTTGGCGAAGAACCAGATGAATCTTCGCCATCTTGGGCGTTTTTTTTTTGGTCAAGTGTTGTTGGCTTTGCAGACATGTTCTTAATATTTTGATTTATTATTATTTTTATTTAAATGATATAAATAGTTTATTATTATATAATTAACATGATGAAATATTTTACAATGGAATACGATTCGGACGATTTGGATTCAGAGGATGAATGCTGGAATAACTGTAAAAATGACTGCACATGTAACGAGCCAACAAACATTAAACAATCAAACCATTCAACACAAGTGGAATACACAAGATCATATTGTGATGTTTGTAATAAAAACGAAATATACACTTGGGATAATGTTTTTATGGATTTTTTTACACAAAAAAGTGATAAATATTTATCAATAGATACTACATTAACTACTCAATGTTGTCAGTCTATATTATGTCCGAATTGTATAGAAGTCAATTTAGATAATAAAAAAGTAATTGCAAATCATTTATTAATTGAAAAGGTGATTTACCTTGAAAGAGATGATGAAACATTTGATGAATCCCATTTTAAAGTGCTGAATTTAACTCCATTTTTACCAGATGAATTGAACAAGAAATGGATGACACAATACAATTGGGTCATATTTAAACCCATTGTAGACGACTCTATATTAAAAAAATATAAAAAAGTAGACACTAAATATAACAAATACGGTTCGTTAGATATAAAATCTGGATATTGCGGCAAAAAGGTGTGTGTAGTTTGTAAATGCAAAAAATGTGGATTTGAATGTTCTGCATATAATAACATGGCTTCATAAATAATATTTAGAATCCAGCTAAGCGTCTTCCAATACTATTTAATATGGGTGATGGAATAGGTGTAATTTCAGGCAATACACCTCCATACGTACGAGGTGTTTTAGGAAACATAGTACATCGATCTGTCCAGTGAGATGTAGTTCGTAATTCATTGAACGCTTTTCGTTTTTTTTGTAAGTCTTTTGCAGATATTTGTTCACGTGGCATATAACACAAATATATAATTGACCTTAGTTTTGGATGAGCACGGCCTCTAATCGGATTTGCTCCATAATGAATAGTACGCGAATCCCACAACACTAAACTTCCTTTTAGACAACATATGCGAGTTTCTTCCAGCCCTTTATTTAAATAAAATTGCTTATGTTCAGGAGCTAATTTAAACCAGTTGTCTTTGTTCAAAATATTAAAGGTTTTGGCGAATTCTTGGTGATATTTATGACTGCCTTCATAAATTGACAAAGTTGCGTCACCTTCTTCTACATCCAATGCGGTAACCCAACTTTGAATGCATTTAAAGTCGGGTATGGTATATGATTGGTCTGTATGAAATCCAGGTGTTTTTTGGTCATATCCTCGATTAGTATCTTCGGGTTTAACTCCAAAACTAATTCCGTCAAAACTAACTAAAAGTTCATCTGAAGTACAGTCCCAAATATTACAAAATATTTCTATAATTTTAGGATGTTGTCGAATATTCCAACTGATTTGTGTGTGTCCTATGTTAAAATGTTGAAATAACATTCCGTGTGTTGGAAATAATTTAAATATCTCACGATATGTTGCGGTATTATTTCTGTTAATTGGAGTTTTCCATTTTTGTGTAATGTGTTCAAAATGAGACCACATTTTATCAATTATATCGGTGCATTCTTCATCAACCAATATTTTTTCGACAATTGCAACACCAAATTTTTCCAATGTTTCTTTTGTTGACTCAATAGAGCAAATGTACTTTTCATATTCAAACTTCATTGTACACTTTTTATTTAACTTGGTGTAATAATTATAAATCATTTTTAAAAGCCATTAATCTTCCAATCTTTAAACTTGGATAAATTGCGGGGATGATATCTATTTTTTATAAGCTTTTCTTTAAACAACATACAGTTAAGTTTCATTTTATTATAATCATATTTAAATATATGCGGGTTGCCATACAAAAACCGCCAATTTATTTTATCTTGATTTTTTTTGATTTCATTTGGATACTTTTCTATCAACCATATAGCACGTTTTGATATATTTTGAGACAAATATTGCCAATATATATTATCTGGATTCTTTTCTAAGAACTGCAGACCTTCTGACGAATTGAAAGACAAAGAAACCCAATTTATTTTATCTTGATTTTTTTCTAGCAACCGCACAGCACGTTCTGACGAATTATGAGACAAATATTCCCAATGTATTTTATCTGGATTTTTTTCTAGCAACCGCACAGCACCTTTTGACGGATTACCAGACAACAAACGCCAATCGATTTTATCTTGATTTTTTTCAAGCAACTGAATAGCACCTTCCGAGTTATTTCCAGACAACATATACCAATTGATTTTATCTGGATTTTTTTCTAGCAACCGCACAGCACATTTTGACGGATTACCAGACAACAAACGCCAATCGATTTTATCTTGATTTTTTTCTAGCAACTGCGTAATATGGTTTGACCAATTATTAGACAACTCATACCAACATATTTTATCTTGATTCTGTTCTAACAACTTGATAGCACATTCTGACGAATTTTCAGACAAATTTTGCCAATTTATTTTATCTTGATTCTTTTCTAGCAACCGCATAGCACCTTCTGACGTATTTTCAGACAAATTTCGCCAACATATTTTATCTTGATTCTGTTCTAGCAAGCACATAGCACCTTCTGAGCTATTACTCGACAACCAACTCCAATTAATTATATTTGGATTATTTTCTAACAACTGGATTGCACCTTCTGACGGATTTTGAGCCAAATGACACCAATATTTTTTATCTGGATTTATCCAATTAGCTAAACACATGGGTAATTTAACATTCATGTTAACAATTAGACAAGTATTTGCTTGATTGAATAAATCATTTTTATATATTTTTCCAAATTTTTAAAACAACAACTAACTAACAAACAAGAACAGGTTTCATTTTAGTAAAAAAATAGTTTGTTAGGGAATATTATGAAGATAACAAAACTTAATATTATTTGGTATTTTCTATAGTTTTTATTTTATTATCCATAATTGCAATTGGCAATATAATAGGCTATACTACACTTAAACTTGTACTAAGCACAAAAGAACTTGGTAATAGGCACCACCAATATGTATTATATGTACTTTTTTCGTATTTATTTTTGGAATTCATGATTTTTAACTCAGTGAAATCATCAGCAAATGATTTAGTAATATAAATATTTGATAGTATTGCACAACCAAGATAACAATCTATAAAACTTGGTATTTTTTTATAAAAACTATTCATTATTATGAAATGGATAATTTCCTTGTGATATTTATAATACAAAAACAAATCATTTTTTTTAAATATTTTGAAACACTTATTTAATGTTTTCTTGATGTTCAACGGGTATGTCTTTTGCTTGAACGACGATGGCGTTTTCCACCATATCTACGTCTTTTGGTTGAACGACGATGGCGTTTTCCACCATGTCTACGTCTTTTGGTTGAACGACGACGGCGTCTGCCACCATGTCTACGGGTATGTTTGGTTGAACGACGACGGCGTCTGCCACCATGTCTACGGGTATGTCTTTTGCTTGAACGACGACGGCGTCTGCCACCATGTCTACGGGTATGTTTGGTTGAACGACGACGGCGTCTTCCACCATGTCTACGGGTATGTCTTCTGCTTGAACGACGACGGCGTCTGCCACCAGACATACCCGCCTCAAGCTGAAGGTCATCTGTGCTCATTGAGTTGTCGGCCATGCCACTTACTGAAGATGGGTTTAATGCACTCATTCCTCCTCTACGTCTACGCCTACGTCTTTTACCGCCTCTACTGCTACGTTTTCTGGAACGTCTACTTTTGCGTCCACCTTTACGTCTTTTAGAAGATCGACGCTTTGACGAACGTCTTTTGCTTGAACGACGTCGACGACGTCTACCACCAGACATACCAGCCTCAAGCTGAAGATCATCGGTACTCATAGAGTTGTTACCCATACCGCTCACAGAAGCAGGCGACAATGCACTCATACCACCACGTCTTTTACGTCTTCGGCGGTTTGTCCCTAAACGCACGGCACCAAACTTGCCTTTACGAGCACCATATCCGTGCTTAACTAAACGTTTTTCCTTAGATGCGGTCTTGTGCTTTTTGCGACTAACAACACGACCACTTTTGTTCTTAAATAAATGAAGTTTAGTTAAATCGCCTGTGGTCTTGTAGGCATTTCCATGCCATACTTGGGCACGGCTTCCAACAAGCTTAGGGTATGTACTTCCCTTAATTTGGTACTTTCCACTAGATGTTTTAGAGTATCTGGTCATTATTAATATAGCAGAATATTTTATTTAGTTTCTTGAATTAAAAAAACAACTAATTTTTACTTTTATATATGTTATAAGGCAACCAAATCATTTTTTTCCTCAATAAAATAAGATTCATATCCATGACTTTTAATTTTTACCAATTTTTCGTATACAATGGTCATTTTGTTTTTACTGGCAAATATTAGTGCTCGATGATTATTATGTTCAGGATTCACTAAACATGTATCAAGTAATGCTGTGGCAACAGATATCATGTTATTTTTACATGCTACAATTAACGCAGTTTCTCCATTTATGTTTACTTGACTTGGATTAGAATCCCCGCTTTTAATAAGTGCCAATGCAACAGATTCCATTTTGTATTCACAAGCATACATTAATGCTGTGAATTTATTTTGATTTACCTGACTTGGACTAGAATTGTTTGTTTGAATGATTGCTAATGCAACAGATTCCATTTTGTTCTGACAAGCATACATTAATGCTGTATAGTCACGTTGATTTACCTGACTTGGATTAGAATTGTTTGTTTGAATGATTGCTAATGCAACAGATTCCATTTTGTATTCACAAGCATACATTAATGCTGTATATTTATCTTGATTTACCTGACTTGGACTAGAATTGTTTGTTTGAATGATTGCTAATGCAACAGATTCCATTTTGTTATGACAAGCATACATTAATGCTGTATAGTCACGTTGATTTACCTGACTTGGATTAGAATTGTTTGTTTGAATGATTGCTAATGCAACAGATTCCATTTTGTATTGACAAGCATACATTAATGCTGTATATTTATCTTGATTTACCTGACTTGGACTAGATTTGTTTGTTTGAATAATTGCTAATGCAACAGAATTCAATTTGTTTTTACAACTATCAATTAATGCAGTATTTTTCATCATGGTAACTAGACTTGGATTCGACTGATTTGTTTGAATAATTGCCAATGCGACAGATTCCATTCGGTTTTTACAAGCTTCGTTTAACGCAGTTGTTTTATAATGTTGTCTAAAACAATCAGTTCGAACAACCACTTGACTTGGATTTGACATCTTTGTTTGAATAATTGCCAATGCAACATATTCCATATGCTTTTCACACGCTTTAATTAACGCAGTTTCGATTGAACCACTTTGACTATCATTAAATAGTTCGGGAGTTAAGTTGGATGATTGTATTAATTTTACAATATATGGTTGGTCATATTTTTTGTTATATTTTTTGTCACATCTGTTCTTACAAATTAGGTTAAATATATCTTTTTGTTTTATATCATCTTGTTTTATATCATCTTGTTTTATATCATCTTGTTTTATATCTTTTTGTTTTATATCTTTTTGTTTTATATCTTTTTGTTTTTGACGTAGTCCAAGTGCAATTAATAAACTATTCATGTTTATTTTATAGATTAAATACTTTGTATTTTTATTTCATTTTTAATTAAAAAACAAACATATTACACACAAATTGTTTAACCTACAAATCATTTTTTTCTTCAATAAAATAAGATTCATATCCATGACTTTTAATTTTCAACAATTTCTCGTATACAATGATCATTTTGTTTTTACTGGCAAATACAAGTGCCTGATGATTATTATGTTCAGGATTTGCAAAAGATGTATCAAGTAATGCTATGGCAACAGATTCCATTTTGTTAAAGCAAGCTACCATTAACGCAGTTTCTCCCAAATGGAGAATGTTTACATAACTTGGATTAGAATCCCCACTTTGAATAAGTGCCAATGCAACTGATTCCAGTTTATTTGAACAAGCTATTAGTAACGCTGTATATCCATCCTTATTTACGTGTTTTGGATTAGATTCTCGAGTTTTAATAATTGCTAATGCAACACATTCATTTTGTGTATAACAAGCATATATTAACGCAGTACACTTGTTTATTTTACTAACTGCACTTGGATTTGAATTTTCGGTTAAAATAATGTTTAATGCTACAGATTTCATCTTTATGTCTTGACAAGCATATATTAACGCAGTGGACTCGCTTATTTTACTAACTGCACTTGGATTTGAGTTTTCTGTTAAAATGATCTTTAATGCTACAGATTCCATTTTGGAATCACAAGCAAATATTAACGCAGTACGTCCAGCTGAATCTATAGCATTGGTCATTGGATCATAATTGTTGAGGATTTCTAAAGCAACTTCACTTAATTTATGTTGGCACGCAACCATTAAAATCGTTTCACCACAATCATTTATATCATTTGGGTTAAATGCCGTTGATTGTATAAATTTTAGAACATTGTTTTCAGTAACTTCACTATCATTGTTATTTACTTGGTTAATCATGTCAAATAAATATTCCTTACTTACACCACATTGCATAAAACTAAACCAAGAATTCATATTTGTATTATCATTATATAGTGTTGTATTTTTATTTCATTTTTAAGTTATTAAACTAAATTAATAATTAATATTTAAAAACTAAAAATAAAATCAATATAAAAATAACACAAAACAATTATGAATCAGAAAGAAGTGTATCAAAAAAGAAGAAAAAGAAGAAAAAGAAGAAAAAGAAGAAAAAGAAGAAAAAGAAGAAAAAGAAGAAAAAGAAGAAGACATGGTAATTGAGGTGGATACATCCATTAATGATGTTAGAGTAAAGTCGGATTTTCGTGGTATAGCTTTTTCTGATTTTAAAAAGACAGATGTAAAAAAAAAACTTATTAATGCTTTAGCCCAGTCCAAGTATGAGGCTTCGTGCTACTGGTCCGCTGAGTTAGTATGTGCGGGGCACTATGACGATTTGTGGGAAATTATGATTGTGTTTTATTTTCAATATATTCAGACAAGCAATCCCAAACTCTGCATCTACTTAAAAAAACGCTATTTGGATTTTAAAACTCTCATGAATACAGGGTTCCAAGACATGGAATTGTCAGCGAGAAACAATATTAAGATACGAAAGGTTTTTTGCGAACTAGTTTGTGTTTTATGTGGGTCAAACAAAGCACATTCAATTAATCCCATTAAACTGGTTTACGCTGACTTTGAAATGGATGCTATGCAGGACAAGTTGTGTGCGGAAGAAACAAACTACATTGAAGAACTGTTTCAAGCAAAAGACCCAAAGGAATTATTTGTTGCTTATAACGAGTTTGTGTATCATCTGGATAAAGGTAATGTGCGAGATGCGTGTTACTGGATGGAGTGGATAATGGAGTTTGAGCAAAAAGTAGTACTGGAAAAAAATGTGTGCAAATGTCAACGTAGAGGGTTTATTGGAAATTTAATTGAATTAAAGTTTCAAAAAGATATTGTGTGGATGATTTGGGACGCTTTTTTTACCGAAGCCAGTTGTAAAACAAACCATAAGATTATTGAGACCATCGTCAGGGCATCTCTAACTCTATTTACAACCAGATATACGTCAACTTCTTATAAGAAGCATCGGTATCTCATGTATTTTCTGGTTCAGCTTATGTCGTCACCCACGATGCCAAGTATGAGCACTCCGTTAATCTCCAACAAACCACAGCTTGAACATTTTGTAAATAATATTCATCATATTTATGGTCAAATTAAGAAAAATGAGCATTCACCTCACACAGATTACTTGTATACAAACACGAAGCAGACGAACATTGAAAACACAATTGCAAATTTGGAAGCTATGAATAATATGGAACAGATTGTTCGCACTTAAAAAAAAACAAGGTAAAAAAAAATGATTTGTAATCATGACAAGTAAGCCATTTATGAATTATACATTATTATCAATAATAGTAAGATGTCGCAACCAATACCAATGCTTACTAGGTTAACGCGTCAACCAATACCAATACTTACTACATTAACATGTCCAAAAAAGGTACGTAGAGCCAAAGGTCATATTCATACCAGCCATGATACTGTATATGACCGAGCACATGCAAAAGCTTATGCTAAGGCTTACTATGCAGAAAATAGGATTACTTTAGCAGTAAGGCGAAAGTTAGAGAAAGATGAAATAGATCGTGAAGCTTTTAACCTGCGTCAAAAAGCACGTATTGAGCAAGCAAGAATACGTGCGCGTTCTCTTCTTCTCCAATCTCAAAAAGAATCTCGTGATAATCGAATTAACCAGTTCAGAATATTATTAAAACAATCAAGTGAAAGAAAGTTAGCACTGATTTCTCAGATAGAGCAAGAAGACAAGATTCAACTCTATTGTGAGCGTGAGTTAAATTTGTCTGATGAGTAGAGATATAACTATAACTAAATTTCATAAAAACAATCTAAATTTTTTTCTAGCAACTGAATAGCACCTTCTGACTGATTGAAAGACAACTCTCTCCAATTTATTTTATCTTGATTTATCCAATCCAATAAACCCATTGGTAATTTTACATTCATAATTCTTTGTAATGATCATTGTAGAATAAACAAAAATCATTTTTTCAATTAAACCTGATACAGATGGTGATAATTTTAAACGGTTCCATATTATATTTTATTGTTAAGTAACTCATCTGTAAGTTCGCCAATTTGACAACAATAATATCCCTCTAAATCCTCCAGCAAAAACTTGTCCCGCTTTGTCGCTAAATTAATTGCAGTTCCCTTGCGTCCCCATCGACCACTACGCCCAATGCGATGCAAATACGTCTGCATGTTTGACGGAACATCAAAGTTAATAACCATATTAACCTGTTGAACGTCAATCCCACGTGCAGTAATGTCTGAGGAAATAAGCACACGACACTCGCCACATTTAAAAGCCTGAAATGCTTTATCTCGATCTGCTTTTTCTTGTTTTCCATGAATACAACAAACAGGAAAAGAATCATTGGTCATGGCTTCATAGAGGTGAGTAACTCTACTAACTGTGTTGCAGTAAATAATACACTGTGCCATGGAAATATTTTGATATAGGTCTTTTATTGTATCGTACTTTTGCTGGTCATCATGTACTAACACATAGTTCTGCTTAATACCATCAAGAGATAACTTTTCGGGAGCCACGCTAATATTTACAGGATCATGCATAAACTTTTCAGACAACCGTAATATGTTGGGTGGCAATGTGGCGCTAAATAAAGCAACTTGAGCAGACTCTGGTAAACACTGAAAAATATTGTAAACTTGATCTTCAAAACCAATTGATAACATTTCATCAGCCTCATCCAAAATAATAAGTTTAAGTCCCACTAAGTTAATGTATTTGCGACCAATCATGTCATGCACTCGCCCAGGACATCCAACAATAACATGGGGAACCATATTTTTTAAGTTAAGAGCATCGTCGCGAATATGCGTACCGCCAATAATAGTTTTAACGTGTAGCCCAGACATCATGGCACCAATCTTAATTACTACCTCAGCAATTTGTCCTGCTAATTCTCTGGTTGGTGAAAGAATTAAAACTTGAGTTTGTTTAATTTTTAAATCAATGAGAGCAAGACACCCAACTGTAAATGCACCGGTTTTGCCAGTCCCAGATTGAGCTTGAGCAATTAAATTACGTTTTGCAATTATGGGTAAAATTGCTGTGCTTTGAATCGGGCTAGGACTTTCAAATCCATATCCAAAAATACCACGTAATAAATCGCATGGAATATCCAGCTCATCAAAGTTTTGAATAGATTCTGGTATAAATGTACTGTCTTTAACATCTTGATCATCTACTTTTATTTCGTTTGTGTTATTGTCAGAAATCATGTTTATTGGTTATACATATAATGTTGTTTTTATATTGTTTTTTTACGTTTTGTTCGTTTGCCTTTTACTTTACGACGAAAATTGTTTTTTTTACGACGATGTTTAGTTTTGCCGCCTAAAAACGATTCTATGTGTCGGCTAATGTTTGGGTGACCCAGAGTTTTTTTTTGAGCAGGTGTTGTAGTTTTACTTGCAATAGATCCCATGCTTACATTGCGGAGTGTATTAGTATTTATTCGTCTTAATTTATCATTATCCACTAAATACGCATAATCAAATTTATTTATGTTCCATACAGATGGAACAACAAAACCATATTTTTTACCTTTTGCAAGAGCGGGAACTATAGTTATTGTATTATTTTTGGAATTTATATCTTTAACGCGATATTTGCTATAATTCATGTTACCGTTTTTATGTAAATAATAAACGTGATTCACTGCAAAATTGCTAATGTTGTGTGGATCAATTTCAGTTAAATTATTTGCATTGTTAATAATATCTTGGTACTTAATATCGTGGGGAAATAGTTTGGGATTATTATATCTTTCTCCTCCACGTTTTTTACATGTATATTTTTTTGTCATATTACTTTACCACAATATTGTTTTGTAAAAATATGTTTATTAATTGTTTTATAAAAATGAATTGTTTAAAACTTTAATTTAACACCCACACAAGACAACAATGAATATAGTTTTAAACTTAACAACCGGGCATTATTTTGTATATAATAACCAAATACAATACAGAAAAAAAATAAAAAAATTCTTAAAAAAGCTAAATGCAAAAACAGCTATTAATAAAATAGAAATTGGTGAAAGTTTTTGGAAAAAAGATGACACAATTATAATTGTTCCAAATCATTTATTTATGTATGTTGGTAAAGAATTTAATCAAGTTTAAAATTAAAAGTTACAAAATTGCGTTAAACAATATAAAAACATATATAATTTATTATTAACATTAAGATAATGATCAAAACCCAGTCAATATGTTTAAATATGATTGTCAAAAATGAGGCTCACATTATTATTCAAACTTTAAATAACTTGCTTAAATATATTCCATTAACTTACTGGGTCATTTGCGACACAGGTTCAACCGATGCAACTCGCCAAGTTATTGAATTATTTTTTGCCAATAAAAAAATAAAAGGCGAAATGCATAAATGTGAGTGGAAGGGCTTTGGTAAAAGCAGAAGTGAAGCTTTAGAGAAAGCATTTAACAAAACAGATTACCTTTTTATCTTTGATGCAGATGATACCATTTGTGGTAACTTTAAAGTTCCGTCTCCAATGAATGTAGACAAATATCACTTGCAGTTTGGAAAAGGGTTTACATATACACGTCCCTTGCTTGTAAACAATCGTAAAAAATGGAAGTATGTCGGTGTCTTGCATGAGTATTTGACTGAAATGGAGGGTTCATGTGGTTCTCAAATAATTCTCAAGGGCGACTATCACATTGACTCGGGAAGACTTGGAGCGAGAAGTCAGCAGTGCAACCAAGTTGAAAAGTATAGCAAAGACGCAGTCACATTTGAAAAAGAAATGGCTATTGAACCCGACAAACAATTGTGTGACCGCTACGCATTTTACCTTGCTCAAAGTTATAAAGACGCTGGAAACGTAAACAAGGCAATCGAGTGGTATGAAAATGTGCTAACAAGACAAAATTGGCCACAGGAAAAGTATTTTGCGTGCATTACACTAGGAGATATGTATGATAATTTAAAGAAAGACTTTGAAAAATCCGTTTTTTATTACCAAAAGTCAAGCGAATATGATAATGAACGATTTGATGGATTAATTACATTAATGGAGTTGTTTTGCGGCAAGAATATGCATTTATTAACAGACATGACTTATACTCAAATTCAAAAAAACTACCATAAAATAAACTTAGATAACAAGTTGTTTGTTAAAGAGTATTTATACACGGAAGTCATGGATTATACTAATGTTATTAGTTGTTATTGGAGCAAAAATTTAGCGAGTGGGTACGAAAGCATTAAAAAGATTGCTACAGCACACAAATTGCCCCAGTATAAAATGAACATAACACTCAACAATATGATTTTTTACCAAGACCAAATGCGTGAAGAACCAAATGTAAAAGAATCAGTTGCTCTTTTTCACAACATAGTGCAGATATTAGAGAAAAAGTGTGGTGGCACAGCTCGCGAAGGTATTACGATTAATGAATGCACAATTTTTCAACTGCTTTTAGAAAAAGCTAAACCGTCTCTTACAAAGTATAAAAAGCATAAACTAAAAGATAATGCAAATGAATTGTTTCCAGAAATTATGATTACGTTTACAACATGCAAGCGATTTAACCTTTTTACTCAAACTATAAACTCGATTTTAAATACGTGGACGGATGTAAGTCGTATTGATACTTGGTTTGTTGTAGATGACAACTCGTCGGAAGAAGACAGAATAAACATGAAGCGACTGTATCCTTGGCTTAATTTTTATTTAAAAACCCCTGAAGAAAAAGGGCATTTAAAAAGCATGAATATTATTTGGGACGAACTAAAAAAACGCAAGCCAAAATACTGGATTCATATGGAGGACGATTTTTTATTTTTTAACTGTGGTTCGTATATAACACACGGAATCGACGGTCTTTTACTCCCAGCCTTTCAAAAAAATAAAGTCAAACAAATGTTATTTAACCGTTCCTATGGCGAAACCATTGATGCATACAATATTGTCAGTCACGAATATCTTAAAGACATATCGGATTTTTGTATGCAGAATTTCAAGGAGAATTCAGGCGTAAATGCTCCCAACTGTCATTACTGGCCACATTTTAGTTTTAGACCGTCAATCATGGAAACTGCCACAATTTTAGACTTAGGAAACTTTAACACAGATGTAACATTTTTTGAACGTGAGTACTCCAATAAATATGAAAAGGCTGGGTTTAAGAGTGGATTTTTTAACAAAATAACCAATATTCATACTGGACGTTTAACTAAAGATAAAGACAATACTAGTATTCCAAACGCATACCAACTAAACAGTCAGAGCCAATTTCATGCTAGCCAACAATACGAAAACCCCAGTACAACACATAGTGTGTCCAATGATGCAAAACAAACCATCGAAACGATTTTATCTCAGCTAAAAACAAATGACCCAACTTTTTTAGAAAATAATCCGACTTATTGTATTGATAAAATTAACACAAAATTAACAGAATGCAAAAGTGAAATTCGCATTACGTCATTTGAAAATCAACCAGTTTCACCAAATTATAATCATATAACACCAGTTTCACCAACCAATAAAATTCAAACAAACACAAATATTACCTTGAACATTCAAGAAACACCCGCTATAAAAATTATCAACTTGTCTCGTCGCCAAGACAGAAAGATAAATGTAGAAGCAAAGTTAAAAAAACAGGGTTATGCAACAAACGAGTACGAGTTTGTCGAAGCAGTCGACGGATTAAAGTTAGAAACAACCGACGAAATTATCGACATGTTTCATGGCAACGACTTTGGAAATCGCAAGGGAGTTATTGGATGTGCTCTTAGTCACATTAACATGTGGAAGCAATTGCTCACAGACCCCGAACACGATTTTTACATTATTTTAGAGGATGATGTTACGTTTGCCGACAACATGAAAGACAAACTGGCTGAAACACATAATGCCATGGTAACCACAGATATGGTATTTTTAGGCTACCACATGTTTAATAAACAACGCAAACAGTTTTCTAACATTTACAATCAAGATTGTACAACTACAATAGCACCAGTAGTACAGCCATATAATAAGAATTTATACATTGGTGGATTTTTTATGTATAGTATCAACAAGGTAGGAGCACAAAAGTTGGTTGAATATATAGAGGCCAATGGTGTCAAGCATGGCATTGATTATATTATTAAAAAGATGAACAACTTAAACATACAAGAATGTGTCCCACAAATATGCTTTAGTGTGTGGAATGAGGCTGGTGCGAAAATAGACACAGATATTCAAAATACGGGTGTTTCAATGTCATTACAACGTTCTGACGTGAAAGACCCCGACTTTGTGTTTATCCCAAAGATGGACCAAGTAAACTATGACTTGGGTCAGATTCATGTTCCTATATCTAAGTTGAAAAAACTCGTACAAAGTCGCCCAGATTGTCTTGCGTTCAATACATTGCACTTTTTAAAAAGCAATGTGAATAACTTACTTGTGTCAAATTACTTTGGAAATAATGATGGAATCTATGTAAAAACCGAAGCATACAATGCGTACATGGCTCTTAAAGATGTAATTCAAATTTCAACATCGTGTCGTTTGCGTGTTAAAATGATTGGAAATTGGTGCTCATCAAAGAAATTGTGTGAGGAATGGTCTGTGATGAGCCAAAGAAATAGTGAAAATGGCTTTATTTGGAATGACATTGAGTTTACATGGGATAATGACCGCATTGATTACTATGTTATTGTTAACAAACCACGAGATAACGAGTATTTTATTCCCGAAAAAACAATTGTATTACAGATGGAGCCGTGGGTCGACGACCCCAAGTGCAACTGGGGAACAAAAACGTGGGGAGCATGGGCAAACCCTGACGAACGCAGATTCTTGAAAGTAATTGGAAGAAAGTCGGCTAACTTTAAAACAGAATGCATGAACATCTACTGGCAACTTGAATTAAACTACAATCAACTGTCTCAACCCACTGTAGATAATGTAAAACACGACACGGTTGCATGTATTTGCAGTTCCAAGTATTACGACCCAGGCCATATTCATCGGGTTGACTTTTTAAATTACATCGAGACTAAACAACGAGAAATGATGGTTGATGAAAAGCAACAAATCAAGGGTTTACTTTAGCAATTTTTAGCAAAACCAACTTTGGAAAATTTCTTGGATACCAAGGTTCACTTCCCATGTCAAAAAGAGTATGGGATATCTTCCGTACAAGTACTATTTTATGTGCGAAAACAACTACGAGGTTAATTATGTAACAGAAAAACTGTGGGAACCCATATTGTGCGAGTGTTTGTGCTTTTACTATGGCTGTCCCAATGTGGCTGATTACGTAGATAGTCGTGCTTATGTGCAACTAGACATGAATGACTTTGATAAATCGTACGAAATTATGGCCCAAGCAGTTAGAGAAGACTGGTGGTCTCAGCGTATTGAGCATATTAAAAAGGAAAAGCACAGAATCTTGAACGAGATGCAGTTTTGTCCTCGTATTGAAAAAATCATCCAAGAATACGAAATTGTATAAAAAATAAAAAAAGTAAAAAAAAAATAATAATAAATTAAAAAAAATGAAATTTATTTCTTGAATAAAGCAAATCACAAATACTACAAGTATTAACAAAAAACAATAAAATGTCAACAGAAATATCTAAAGATTTATCTAATTCTCCATTTGAATATATTTAATAACAAATCAGTCCAATTTATTGTTATTTTTTTTTCTAGCAACCGTATAGCACCTTCTGACGAATTTATAGGAAACTCATCCCAATCTATTTTTTCTGGATACTTTTCTAGCAACCAAATAGCTGACGGATTTGCAGACAACTTTTTCCAATTTATTTTATCTGGATTTTTTTCTAGCAACCGCACGGCCCATTCTGACTTATTTTTAGACAACCATGAGCACTTTATTTTATCTGGATTTTTTTCTAGCAGCTGCATAGCACCTTCTGACGGATTCATAGACAAGTTTGGCCAATATATTTTATCTGGATTCTTTTCTAGTAACTGCATTGCACCTTCCGATGAATTTAGAGACAAAAATTGCCAATTTATTTTATCTTGATTTATCCAATTTAATAAACACATTGGTACGTTTATATTCATAGTTTTCTTTGGTACTATCTTAGTACCGATATTATTATTTCATTTTTAAGATAAATATGTTTTAACTCCTAGTTCAGATTTTAAAAAAACCAATTGAATAACATAAAAAATGAGTTAAAAACATCTCTACTAACATAGTAGTAAACATAACAAATTCAATAATGTCTTCATTAAAAGTAATTATTGTCAACAAGAATGCCACCTTAACCCCTTACCATATTAAAGAGTATACTGAGGAAAAGTTGTTTAAAAAGTGCGGATTCAAGTCGGCCACAGGATTTGGATGCTTTGGGACATGGTCAGCTAGAGTTTCTGAAATTGTTTATACAGTGTGTATGTATGGCAAGACTCAGGGCAAAGCAACATCTGCTAACACATACGAGTTTCCTCCGACAAATTCAGCGAGCCCAGTCTTACTTTTAGGAAACGCATTGCTAGTTGGATTTAAAAATGGAGTTGTGACAGATTTAACCGTGGATACATGGAAACAAATAAAAACTGAATTGTTTGGTAAAAATGAAGATTTAGCCACAACAGCTCTGGAGGATTTAATGGAGGAAGACGAGTTGGCTAACATACCAACTCACATGAAAACCAAGTCGGGATATCTCAAGGATGATTTTGTAGTAACCAGTGACGAATCAAATCATGATGATGATGATTCAAGTACTGTTGCAAGTAACAGTCCAGTTCCTTTTGTACAAAATCATGTCAAAGTTAAATCGTTAACTGAAAAAAAGGTCAAAGTAAAGCTTGATTCAAAACCTAAAAAGAATAAAAGTAAAAAAAATAAAGAAACTGAAGAGATTCCAGAAAAAAAAGAAATTCTTTTAACAGAAGAAGAATATGAATACTAATTTTATGTATTTAAATGATAAATACTTGCACTTTCCACCAGCAATCCATTTGCAAATACACCGTAATTTGAATATATACACTCATTTTCTAATGCAAAATGATAAATTAAAAAATCTCCTTCTTCTTCATACATACTTGCTCGTTCATCTAAACATGCTGGAAGTCTGTATTTTTTATCAGTCACAAATATTTTTCCGAAAAAATTAATTATTTCAGTTTTCTGTTCATCTGTAATTGAATCTACTAAAATGGAATGACTTCCAGTTATAATTAAATCTTCAAACAGCTCGTCATAGATTTCATTTGAACAGCAATATAATTGCTGTTTGTTAATTTTACTTTGGTCATTAACATTTTTATTAAATATTGATGATTTGGTCATGTTTACAATTGCCTTAAATCCATCACACCCAGTTTTTACCAAAGTTCCCACTTGTAAATTTTGAACTGTAATGTATTCTTCTTGATTATTATGTGTATTCATACATAATATTTGACTATGTTCTTTAAAACACATGATTAATGGGGTATCAGGGGTATCATCAGCTGGAGGATTATTCACTCCTGGATTAAACATTATTATATTACAATATTTAAATAAAAGTTAAATTACATATCTTCAAAATCTAGTTGCACAGAATCATTTGTATCAACATCAGAACCAAGGTTTAATTTAAAAGGTTCATCAACATCAGCCCCAGCACTTAGCGTTAAGTTTTCAGAAGATGCAGGACGCGAAAGAGGAGTTATATCAACCATAATAGGATCCACAGCAGGTTCCAATATAACAGGTGTCTCGGGAATAATGGTTGGCTCTACAGTTGGCTCTTCTGCTAGCATTTTTTGCATTTCACGTAGTTCTGTTAATTCTGGGTTTGTTGAAGTCGGAATATTGTCCACAGCTGAATCAACTACTGGTTCTGTCGCAGGAACAATCTGCTCCTGAATTTCCTCCGTCACCTCTTCCTCCACCGTTTCGTCCATGTACGCTCTTAAGATTGTTTCCACAGGAATACTCTGACGAATTGTGTTTAAAATACACTCTTGAATAATTATCTCCAACTCTCGATGATTTTTTTGCACAAGCAAAGGGTTAACCGATGTGTCGTATAAGTACACATTGTTGTAAACCTTACGAGCTGTATTTATGTATATATTATGAATAAACACGTCAAGTTTAGGAATATCAATGTTAATTTTCTTTTGCTTGCTTCCCACACGCATAGCGGTTAAAATCTTAAGCTGAACAATGTGTACACATGTCACCATATCGTCTAAATAAGCACATCCACTTCGCTCAATCATGCGCTTACGCTCTGACTCAACCGTTGCATTTCCCCACTTGTGAATTTGGCCGAGCGAGTTTTGAAAATTCATGAGATACTTGGCTGACTCGTCATTTTGTACGCACAATTTTACAGATTCGTTAAAGATGGAACGCAGTCCCTCAATCACCAAGGGAGTAAGAATTGTCATGAGACGCCCCGCCCACTCGGACTTGGACTCGTGCAAAGTACTCAGGTTGAAATCATCCATAATGTCTTGATTATTATCAATGATTAAGTTATTATTGTAAAAAAACCGCAACTTTTTATTTTTTAGATTTCATGTAAATTCTGTTCTTGTTTTATGGTTGCATTCAATTCTGCAATATTTATGTTGTTAACATGCAATTGTCGCAACAGTTCTTTGTTTGAATAAGTGCCAATTCTATACCACAGTTTATCATGGTTACGTACATTACGAAATAATTTACCCTTTGGTTTAGGTTTACCACCACGTTGCCGATTCATATATTCTTCAATTACCAACGGAATTTCGGATTTTCTTTCTCTGTCAAATATACTTTGAACAAGTGAATCATTTGCATGATCATATCTCATTGCACTACTACGACCAAATGTTGAAAATGTAAAAATATCTGAATACATAAATTCAGATATTATTAAATATAATACATTTAATATTTAGTTTATTTTCGTCTTGTTTTTTTTCTTTTATTATTTTGATGTGATTTTTTTGCATTTTTTTTAGTGTTTTTTGAATGATAAACTTGGACTTTTTATGCTTTCTTGACTTGTTCAATGTTTTCTTTTTTAATGTACTTGGTTCAGTTGAAATTTCTGCTACAATAAGTTCAATGGAATTTGGCTCAACATCATTTGTTGTTGGTTGGTTTTCAGCATCCATTAAAGCCAGTAAATTATCATAAATGTCGTCATCCACCACACCGTCGTCATCTTGGTTGCCATACGAATCTTCAATATCATCATTGTTATTGTCACTATTATCATCCTTATAGTCGAGTGTGTTGGACGAATACAGTCCATACGGAATCGATAAATTAGACTGGTTTGATCCACCTCCAACAAGTGTTTTTAAAGGACCTTTATCTAAAAATGACTTAATGCTATATCCACCCTCGTCGTTAATTCCAATCATTGAAAGTACATCCATTATTATACTTATTTACTATATATGTTTTTTTTCTTTTTAGTTATTTACAATAAATAATATAAAACCATCATTTAAATATAAAGTAACTTAAGATATGAACTCTGAGAACTCTGAATCATCTTCATATCCCAATGGCGAAACACATATTTTAACCGAATCTGAAATAAAGTCAAACCAAGACGCAGACGAGTTTAAGTTACGACTTGCCCACTTTAATCAACTCACCGATATGACAAAATTCATTAGTAAACAGCCAAAAAACATTCATATTCACATAAAAAACATAATTCAGACCAACGAGCCTCACTTACTTAACGACAGCAACTCAGGCATTAACGTTAATATATCCGAGCTTAGCATGACCACATTTAACTTGATTCAAGAATACATTACACACATTAAAGGACAAAATATCATTTTAGAAAATGAAGCAAATGCAGCAAATGAAGCAAATGCAGCTGCAAACAGTTTGTTAAAAACACTTTAAAGATTGGATAAAATAAATTGGTCTGGATTGTGTTTTAATAAGTCAGAAGGTGCTATGAAGTTGCTAGAAAAAAATCCAGATAAAATAGATTGGTCTTGTTTGTCAATGAATAACTCAAAAGGTGCTATGCAGTTGCTAGAAAAAAATACAGATAAAATTCATTGGTATTCCTTTTCATCAAATCCGTATATATTCACTTATGATTATAAAAAGATGAAACAAAACTGTATGTTATTTAAAGAAGACCTGATGAAGAATCGGTATCATCCTTGCAATATACCCAAGTTTAAAGATTGGATGATAGATGGGTTTGAGTAAAAATCAGATAATAATGTTTTTTAAATATATACAAAGTAATAATAACATGACTGACCAAATAACACAAAATATTAAAGAAAATGATACAAAATTAATCACTATTCCATTATTTAAATGGAATGTGGTTAAAGTAAAAAAAGAAAAGGTTGAAAAGGATAAAATAACTAAAATTGGAAGCAGGTCATGGATTTTTTTACCAAATCAAAATACAACTGAGTTTCAACACGGGTTGTTAATGCAGTTGCGAAATAATGTTTTAAGCAAAGCAAAATCAAACACACACAATTACTTTTGCCAAGAAATAATAAAACTATTAAAAATAAAAAGATCAAGTTACAAATCTCAGGATATTTTGAAAAATAAGTACAATATTAATGCGTTTGTTAGTTTAGATAAAATAATTCAGTTATTATGTGAATCAAAATTAATTTGTCTTTATTGTGAAGCACATGTTTCAGTATTGTATGAATATGTTTATGAACCAAAACAATGGACTCTTGACCGAATAGATAATACGCTTGGTCATAATGAAGATAATGTAGTTATTGCTTGTTTAGAATGTAATTTAAAGCGACGACTAACAAACAAGGACAAGTTTCATTTAAGTAAAAAAATGGTTTATTTAGTAAGGGAAGATTACGAGGATTAAACTTATTTTTCATCAAGTCTTCTTAATAACATACAGTTTTGTTTCATCTTTTTATAATTATTTTTTAATTTATTACTTTTTTCAACAATTATTACATTAAAAATCTTTGTTTAACTCAAACCCATCTATCATCCAATCTTTAAACTTGGGTATATTGCAAGGATGAAACCTATTTTTCATCAAGTCTTCTTTAAACAACATACAGTTTTGTTTCATTTGTTCATAATCATACCTAAATATATGCGGATTACTAGACAATCTTTCCCAATCAATTTTATATGGATTTTTTTCTAACAAGTGCATGGCTGACGGATTTCTAGATAAGAAACTCCAATTTATTTTATCTTGATTTTTTTCTAGCAACTGCATAGCTAACGGATTTATAGACAAACCACCCCAATTTATTTTATCTAGATTATTTTCTAGCAACTGCATAGCTGACGGATTTGTAGACAAACATCGCCAATCTATTTTATCTATATTCTTTTCTAGCAACTGCATAGCACGTTCTGACGAATTTCTACACAAATTATTCCAACCATTAATACTACTCCAGATGTTTATTTGATTTAATTTATCTAAATTTTTTTCAAACAAGTAAATAGCACCTTCTGACGGATTTCTAGATAAATTCCACCAATTTATTTTTGCTGGATACTTTTCTAGCAACTGTATTGCTGACGGATTTTCAGACAAATTCTCCCAATTTATTTTATCTGGATTTTTTTCTAGCAACCGCATTGCTGACGGATTACTAGACAAATGATGCCAATCAATTTTATCTTCATTCTTTTCTAGCAACCGTATAGCACCTTCTGACGAATTTACACACAACCAAAACCAATCTATTTCATCTTGATTTTTTTCAAGCAACTGCAAAGCACCTTCTGTCGGATTTTTACACAACCAAAACCAATCTATTTTATCTGGATTTTTTTCTAGCAACCACATAGCACCTTCTGACGTATTTCTAGACAACCCGCTCCAATCAATTATATCTTGATTCTTTTCTAACAACTGTATTGCTAACGGATTTGCAGACAACATTCCCCAATCTATTTTA
>FUWD013180440.1_pt1 | contig 27458 bp, 27 predicted proteins | sample 1063281 | NCBI WGS metagenome assembly FUWD01 (sample SAMEA79048168, study PRJEB19326) | metagenome | biome: marine | reverse complement strand
TGAATTTAAAAATATAGTAAAAATAGGAAGAACGCATTTACAAGATGCAACGCCACTAACGTTGGGTCAAGAATTTTCAGGTTATCATACGCAAATTTCTAAATCTTTGACAAGAATTAAAAAAGCTCTTATGGAAATATATCCATTAGCTCAAGGTGGAACTGCTGTGGGAACAGGGATTAATTCAAGAAAAGGTTGGGACAAAAAAATTGCTGCTGAAATTAAAAAGATTACTAAACTTCCATTCCATACTGCTAAAAATAAATTTGAAGCTTTAGCTGCTCATGATTCAATTGTGAATTTTTCTGGAACTTTAAACACAACAGCAGTTGCTTTAATGAAAATTGCAAATGATATTAGATTTTTAGGATCTGGACCAAGAGCTGGTTATGGAGAGTTAATACTTCCTGAAAATGAGCCAGGATCTTCGATTATGCCTGGTAAAGTTAATCCGACACAATGTGAAGCTGTTACAATGGTTTGTGTTAAAGTAATTGGTAACCATAACGGCATCACTATGGCTGGTTCACATGGTCACTTTGAATTAAATGTGTTTAAACCATTAATTGCTTACAATATTTTGCAGTCAATTGATTTGATGGCTGACTCTGTAAATTGCTTTGTTAATTTTTGCGTAAAAGGTATCAAGCCAAATAAAAAAAGAATTGAACAACTCTTGAATGAGTCCTTGATGTTAGTCACTGCCCTAGCGCCAAAAATTGGATATGATAATGCTAGCAAAATTGCAAAAACAGCACATAAAAATGGAACAAATTTAAAAGAAGAAACTTTAAAAACTGGGTTAGTAAATGAAAAAGAATATATGCAGATCATGAACCCAAGAAAAATGACTCATCCTAAATAATTAATAAATACTTAAAAATTTTTAAACTAAAGGTTTGTTTTAAGATTTCCAGCCAACATCGCATTTAAGTTTAGATTAAGATTACTAATTTCAGCTGCATTATATTTTTTATTTGAAAAAAATTCATCTAAATAAATTTTAGACTTTTTTATATCTAAAGTTCCTTGGGAAACCATCGAATATTGATTAGTTTCTGCTTTGGATTTACAAGCTTGGATGCATAATTTTTTTAACTGACTTGTTCTAAATTTTGTTTTAAAAAACATAAGTTTATCATTACTTTCCTGAAATATTCGTCCAGATAGTTGTAAATTATTATCTTCAGAAATAAATTCGATATTGTTCAAAACAACATCTCCAGACTCAAAATTAACGTCAAGATTTAAGTCATCAAAGTAATTCTGATCCATTATAATGTGCTTAAACTGCAAATTGAAACTACCATTAAATTGAGAAGACAATTCAAATAAATCATCATTTATAAAAGAAGCTAATTCTAAACTGGAAATATTTGTAAAATTTGTCCTACCAAAACTCATATCTGTTTTAACAAAAATACGTGGTTGTAATTCAATTTCTATGCGGCCAACACCGCTATATGTTGAAGACGTTAGCTTTATATTTTCTAAAACTATTTTTTCTTTATTTGCCGAAATATCAGATCTTAAATAAATATTTTTTAGACCAGGAAACAATAAATTACTTGCAGATTTTATTTGCACGAAGGAAGGAAAGTTTTTATCTTTATTAAATAAATACTCTACATTAAAATTTTTTTTTGGTATTGAAAAATTAAATTTGCTACTATCTAAATTTACGTTGTAATTTAAATTGCCAATTATTCCCGAAATATTTGCATATGATACTTGTTCATCTTTATACAAAATAGTTCCCTCATTATTATCAATTTGAATTTCTGACTGCTTGTTTAATATTTTGATACTCACATTTTCAATATTTAATTTTTTAAAACCACTGGTATTTTTTGTAGTCAATAATTTTGCAACTTCCTCAGGTACAGATAAAGATCCGTCAGTAATTCTTATATTCATAAAATTTACTTTTTTTTGAAAAATATCAAATGGACTTACTGAGATTTGAATTTGATTTATATTACCATCCATACCTTCGTCATTATTTTTACGAAAAACAATATTTTCTATATTTATTTTAGGACCTGTCTTTAGAGAGTAAACAATATTCCCCTCTATCGAAGAACTTGTGGAAAATGCAGAATTCAGTTCCAATTCAATAGAGCTCTTAAGTGTATTTAAATTTACTAAAAGAGGACTAATAAAAATTAAAACTAATAATGTGACTAAAATTGAAAAAGTTATTAAAAAAAATTTAATTTTTGAAAAATCTTTTTTCATTTCTTTTTGTTGTTGTATTTAATATTTAATAATTTATTTATTAATTATGAATCTAACAGCCCCTAACTATCTAAATAACCTTAATAATCAACAAAAAGAGGCTGTTGTTCATGACCAAGGACCACTTCTAATTCTTGCTGGTGCTGGTTCTGGAAAGACCAAGGTTTTAACAACTAGAGTTGCTCATTTAATAGCAACCAAAAAATGCTTTGGTAATCAAATTTTATGCGTAACTTTTACCAACAAAGCGGCAAACGAGATGCGCGAAAGAGTTTCAAAACTTACTAATAACACTACAACTGCAGTGCCATGGTTAGGAACTTTTCATTCTATAAGTAATAAAATTTTAAGGAAATATGCTGAAGCTGTTGGGCTTAAACCAAGCTTTACAATTTTGGACACCCTTGATCAGTTGAAATTAATTAAAAATATTCTTGCAGCAGAAAATATAGATTCTAAGCACAACCCTCCAAAATTCATAGCTTATTTAATAGATCAATGGAAAAATAAAGCATTACTTCCTCAGGATATAAAAGTTTCTAGTACTGAACCTATGAAACAAAATGCTTTAAAGATTTACAAAATTTACCAAGAACGCTTAAAGGTTATGAATTGCGTTGATTTTGGTGATTTGATTTTGCATTGTGTAACTATATTTAAAAGCTTTGCAGAGATTCAAAAAATTTTTAAAAATAACTTTAAGTATATCCTGGTCGATGAGTTTCAAGACACTAATTATATTCAAAATTTATGGCTTAATCTTGTTACTGATGACCATAATAATATTTGCGTGGTTGGGGACGATGATCAGTCTATTTATAGCTGGAGAGGAGCCGAGGTAAAAAATATTTTAGATTTTGAAAAAAATTATCCAAAAACAAAAACTGTTAAGCTAGAACAAAACTATAGATCTACAAAAAATATATTAAATTCTGCATCATCTTTAATTTCTAAAAATGATGATCGACTTGGTAAACAAATTTGGTCTGATTTTTGATGATGGAGACAAAGTGATGGGTTAATTCCTATAGTGATGGAAGAGATGAAGCATTAGGCGTATCTGATATTATAGAAAAAGAATTAATTAATAAAATATCACTAAATAATATTGCGATTTTAGTCCGGGCAGCTTTTCAAACTAGAGAATTTGAAGAACGTTTTATTAGAATAGGATTACCCTACCGAATTATTGGAGGTATGAAATTTTATGAAAGGTCAGAGATAAAAGATGCTCTTTGTTATTTAAGATTAATCAATCAAAAAAATGATGACCTAGCTTTTGAAAGAATTATCAATACACCCAAGAGATCTATAGGTGATACGACTTTACAAAAAATTCATGAGTTATCTAGACGAAAAAATAAGAGTTTATTTGATACTTCAGTTGAAATGCTTGAGGAAGATGATTTCAAACCTAAGACAAAAGATAGCTTAAAAAATCTTATCAAAAATATTAATCACTGGACAAAACTTTCGAAAGAATTCGATCATGTTCAGCTACTGGAAAGAGTGCTTGACGAATCTGGCTATACAATAATGCTAATGAACGAAAAAAGTCCAGAAGCGGACTCTAGGCTAGAAAACCTAAAAGAACTTAGAGCCTCAATGAAAAATTATTCAAATTTGATAGAATTTTTGGAAAACATTTCTCTTCAAACTTCTATTGATGAGGAATGGGAGGGTGAAAAAATAAACCTAATGACAATCCATGCAGCAAAAGGTCTTGAGTTTGATTGTGTATTTTTACCTGGATGGGAAGAAGGGATGTTTCCTCATCAAAAATCTATTGAAGAAAAAGGAGATACCGCGGTTCAGGAAGAAAGAAGATTAGCTTATGTTGCGATTACAAGAGCAAAAAAAAGGTTATTTATCTCTTTTGCAAATAACAGAAAATATTTTGGCAGTAGTAAAAATGACAATAATGATTGGATGCCGTCTATGCCATCTAGATTTGTTGATGAATTAGACAAAAAATACTTAAAGATAAATGAAACTAACTCACCAAGAGATGACGATTTTGTATTTAGCCAAGATATATCTTTCAATCAAAGCAAAAAAAGCCCTGGTTGGCAAAGATATCAGCAAGAAAAAGAAAAGGTTAAGGTAATTAATTATACAAATAATCTTACTAGTTTCAAAATAGGTCAAAGTGTTTCGCATGATACATTTGGCTTTGGTAAAATTATTCACATAGATGGTAATAAAATGCTGATTAATTTTAAAGAATCGGGAGAAAAAAAAGTAATTGATAAGTACTTAAAAAAAATTCAACATGAATAGGCTATCAAAGTTAAAAACAATTTTTATTAAATATAACATAGATGGCTACTTAGTTCCAAAAAATGACCACTATTTTAATGAATACATAGATACTAAAAAAGATAGGTTGAGATTTGTTTCTGGATTTACAGGCTCGGCAGGAATAGCTCTTATTTTAAAAAACAATAACTATTTATTTGTCGATGGCCGATACATCGAGCAAGCAAAAAAACAATCTTCAAGGAATTTTAAAATAATAGATAGTAGCAAACAATCAGTTGCTCAATGCATCAATGATTTAAAATTAAAAATAGGTTTTGACTCAAAACTAATTAAACATTCATGGTATAAACAAATTAAAAGTAATTCAAATTTGACTGAAATACGTGAAAATTTAATAGATTTAATTTGGAAACCAAAAAAAGAAAATGTAAGAAAAGAGGCTTATATTTTAGAAAATTGTTATTCAGGAAATAGCTACATAAATAAAATAACTAAAATAAAAAAAATATTAAAGTTAAATAAGAGAAAAAGTTTTTTCATTTCCTCTAGTGAAAATATCTGTTGGCTATTAAATATTAGAGGTAAAGATTCAGCTTTTTCGCCAATACTTAATTCTCAAGGATTATTAACCGATAAAAAACTTTTTATATTTTCTGAAAAAAATAAAATACCGAATTCAATAAAAAAAAACTATAAAAAATATGTAAAATTTGTAGATGAAAAGCAACTTTATAATCATTTAATTAAAATTAAAAAAAATTTAATTGAATTAGATCCAAATAACTCTGTAAATATAATTAATTATTTAAAGAAAAATAAAATAAATTTTAGATTTAGATTTGATATAATCTACAAATTAAAATCTAAAAAAATAAAATAGAAATACAGAATACAAAACTTGCCCATATCTATGACGGATCTGCAGTAACAAAATTTATCATATGGTTAAAACAACAAAAAAAATTAACAAAATTAAATGAAATTAGTGCTCAAAAAAAGTTAGAGATATTTAGAAAGATCAATAATCAATATTTATTTCCTAGTTTTCCAACTATTTCGGCTTTTGCTAAAAATGCTGCCATTATTCACTATCATGCCACTGTAAAATCTAACTTATCATTTCGTATGAACGGAATTTATTTAATAGACTCCGGTGGTCAATATAAGCAAGGTACAACCGATGTTACCAGGACAATTTGTTTTGGTAAACAGAACCTATCAATACAGAATATCTATACAAGAATACTTAAGGGACACCTTGCTGTTAAAAATTTTAAAATTAATAAAAAAACAACAGGAAAAAAGTTAGATATAGTAGCCAGAAAATACTTGGTAAAACACGGTTTAAATTACCCCCATAGTACTGGCCACGGTGTTGGTTATTTTCTTAATGTTCACGAAAATCCTCCCTCTATTTCTAAATATAGCAAAAATAAATTTAGTCTTGGACAAATTATATCTAATGAGCCAGGCTATTATAAACCTGGTCATTTTGGAATGCGGATTGAAAATTTAATATATGTAAATAAAAATAAAAGGGGACTTCACTTTAGTGATTTAACTTTGGTTCCTTATGAAAAAAATCTTATTAATAAAAAATTATTAATTAAACAGGAAATTACTTCTATCAATAATTATCACAAAATAGTTTTTGAACTTTTAAAATCTTTTATGAACAAAAAAGAATTATTAATTTTAAAAGATCTTTGCTCACCGATTTAGTAGCTTGTACCATTTCTCTTCTGAGATAATTTCTACATCTAATTCAACTGCTTTTTCCATCTTACTTTTTGTAGGCTTGGAACTTCCTACAACTAAATAATTTAATTTTTTACTCACACCTCCTAAAACTTTTCCTCCCTGAGACTCGGCTAATGATTTAGCCTCAGATCTACTCATTCGTTCAAATCCGCCTGTAAACATTAATGTCTTATTGGCAAAAATTCCATTTGTTATAATTTCAAAATCTTTGACGGCTAGTTCTTGGACCAGTAACTTTATTACTTTTTCATTTTTAGGATTAGAAAAAAATTCATTTAATGCATTAATTTGAGTCTCTCCTATTCCATCTATTTCTCTTACGCTTTTCAATTCCTTATTTAATTGTGAATTATTAAATAATTTTTGAAAATTTTTTATAGATTTAAAATAAGATGCTATAATTTTTGCGTTTTCTTGCCCTATGTGTCTGATACCAATCGAAAAAATAAATTTTTCTAATGTTATTTTTTTACTATTTTCTATAGCTTGCTTAAGATTAGATGAGGATAATTCTCCCCATCCTTCTAAGTTTTTAATTTTATTATAATCAAGATTAAAAATATCAGAAGGTAATTTAACAAAACCTAAATTCCAAAAATCATCAATTACTTTTTTTCCTAAACCATCAATATTTAATGCATCTTTTGAAACAAAGTGTTTTAATTTCTCTCTTGCCATGTATTGGCATTCGTACCCTATATCCGGGCATCTTCTTACTGCATCTATTTTTTTTGTAATTTGATTATAATCTTTTATTGTATTGTTTCCGCAAGGGCATTTTTTTGGAAATATATAAGCTTTGCTTGTTTTCGATCTTTTAGACAAATCAACACTCACAACTTGGGGAATCACATCTCCTGCCCGTTGTATCAACACCGTATCTCCTATTCTTATATCTTTTCTAGCAATCTCATCTTCATTGTGAAGTGTTGCATTTGAAACTACAACTCCACCTACCGTAACAGGATCTATTTTTGCAACAGGAGTCAGAGCACCTGTGCGACCTACCTGTATTTCAATATCATTAATGACGGAAAAGGCTTTTTCTGATGAAAACTTGTGAGCAATAGCCCATCTGGGACTATTAGATAAATTTCCCAAACGATGCTGTAATTCAAAATTATTTACCTTATATACAATTCCATCAATATCATAATCAAGCGAAGATCTTTTTTTTTCTAAATTTGCATAATAGATTTCTAGTTCTTCAATATTATTTATTGTTTTTGATAACTCGTTAGTTTTAAAGCCACATTGATTTAAATAATTTAAAAACTCTGATTGGTTTGTAAAATTTTTTTGATTTACTTGCGTGGTTCCATAAGCAAAAAACTTTAATGGAATTTTAGCAGTATTATTAGAGTCTTTTTGGCGTAGTGATCCAGCGGCTGCATTTCTTGGATTGGCAAAATTTTCTTTTATTTTTTGAAAATCTTTTTTTCCTATATAAACTTCACCTCTAACTTCAAAATACTCTGGTAAATCTTGATTATCTATTATTTTTGGTATTTCTTTTATAGTTAACAAATTCTCAGTTATATCCTCTCCAAAATCTCCATCGCCTCGTGATAAACCCTGTATTAATGATTTGTTTTTGTAAATAAGAGATGCAGATATTCCATCGATTTTAGGCTCAGCATTTAAAGTTATTTCTTTTTGTATATCAAAATTTAAATAGTTTTTTATTTTTTTAAAAAATTTTTAACATCATTTAAATCAAATGCATTATCTAAGGATAGCATTTTTTCCAAATGCTTTACTTTTGAAAACTTTTTTGATGGAGTGTACCCTACTTTACTACCAACAAATTTATATTTATTATTTTTCTCTTCAAACTCTAGCAGCTCTTTTTTTAAAGCGTCATATTTTGAGTCCGATACTTTTGGATTGCTTAAATCATAATAAGACTCGTCATATTTTTTTAATAAGTTTAATTTTTTATGATATTCGTCTACAGTTTTTATCATTGCATTACTGTATTTGAATTAACTTTTTCAATCTCTCTTTTAAGCTTTTTTTTTGTTTAGCTTTTTCAAGTGGTATATTTGCTCCTTCAACAATATTGTATGATTTTTTGTACCAGTCTGTATCATTGTAATTGTAGCCTAAAATTGAAGCATATTTTCTAGCAGCTGGAACGTTTCCAATTGTATAATTTATTTCTACTAACCTGTGCAATGCTTCTTCAATATAAATTGTATTTTCGTAGTTTTTTAAAACATTATTGAATTTTTGCAAAGCAGGGATCCATTTGTTTCTTTTTGCATAATATCTACCAATATACATTTCTTTTGCGGCTAACTGATCTCTGATTAGATCAATTTTAAATTTTGCATCAGATGCATATTCGGATTTAGGATAGTTTTGAATTACTTTTTCAAATTGTCTTAAAGCTAAGGTTGTGGGTTCTTGAGATAAAGCGACAAAGTTAATTTGTTCAAACAAACAAATTGCAGTTAGATATTCTGCATATGCTATATTTTTATCGCCTGAGTAACGTGTCTTAAATTTTTTTAAAATAGTAAGGGCAGAAATATAATTGCCTGCTTCATAATATATATATGCCCTCATTAAAAGAGACTTGGCAGCCCACTCTGTGTAAGAGTAATCTTTCTCAACCATTTCAAATAGCTCAATAGCTTCCTGCAAACTACCCTCTTCAAACTTTCTTTGAGCTTCACTATATAAACGATCTAAACTAATAACTACTTTAGGCTTTATGGTTTGCTCTGTTTTTGATGAACAAGAGCCCAAAAAAAGTAAAGCACTAATTAATAGATAATTTATAAATTTTTTTTGGGACATAAATAATTCTTCTTAGAAATTATTTACACTAATTTTATAACTTAAACTACCGCTTGAATTCTTGACGTTTCTCTAATCTTATTTGTTTTGTGTATATTTGCAGAGTGAATATCCACAATTGAATAGTTTTTTTGTTTTCAAAAATTTTCTTAATTAAATTAGCAGTTAACTCATGTCCGCCTTGATTACAGGTAATCTTGCCATAAATAAAATAGCCGCTTAAATATAAATCTCCAATACAATCCAGAACTTTATGTCTTACAAACTCATCTTTATATCTTAGACCTTCCTGATTCAAAACCTTGTTTCCAGAAATAACTATAGCATTGTCCAAAGATCCTCCCTTAGCCAACCCCATTGCAAATATTTTTTCTAGATCTTCTTGATGACAGAAAGTTCTACATGTAAAAACTTCTAAAAAATTTTTTTGTGCATCCTTTAAAGTATAACTTTGCTTTTTTATAAACTGATCTTGATAATTAAGGCTATAATGTATTTCTAGATATTTTTTATTACTTGGTTCATATTTAATAAATTTATTATGATCCTTAATCTCTAACTTTTTCATTATTTCTAATTGTTTTATATTTTTTTGCTGTATTAAAAGACCAATCATTTCAATTTCTTCAATAAAATTTTTGGCACTTCCATCCATTATTGGTACTTCGGGACCATTAATTTCGATCAACAAATTGGTTATTCCAAGGCTGTAAAGTGCAAACATTAGATGTTCAATCGTATTAACTGTTTCTCCTTTTTTATTTGAAATTTTAGTACAAAGATTTGCTGGAATTATATTTTTCCAATTTGCTGATATTTCAGAACTATTTTTAATATCTGTTCTAATAAATGCTATGCCACTATCTACTGGCATTGGCGACAGTACCATTTTAGTTTGTAAGCCTGAATGAAGACCTATACCTTCGAATGAAATTTTTTTTTTATTGTTATCTGATTTGTATGCACGAAGAAAAATATACTTAAGTAAATTAAAATTATCGATTCAAGAAATATTACGCCAAAAATCTTGATGATTAATTAAATAAAGATAATACTTTATCAAAAATACTCTTATTTTCTTTTGTAGAGCTTGGAATTTCTTTTGAATAAGAGTTTTTAATGTAGTTAATAACTGATATACAAACATCGTAATCGTCTTCTAAATCATTTTTAAGCTTAGATGAAAATTTTTCTATAGATAAATATTTAATTTTAATTTTTTCACTCAGTAAATCATAAAAACCTTTAATTTTGGACCCTTCACCACTAATTAAAATTTTGTTAAAAATTTGATTTTGCTTTTGGAAAAAAGCTAATTCTTTATTTATAAAATCTATTATTTCTTCAGTTCTGGAGTAAACAATCTTATTCAAGATATTGTTCGATACTTTTTTATAAGATTTAAGACCAGCATTTTCGCTCTCTACGTACTCGTGTATCAAATCACTACTTAGTATTTTGCAGGAACTGTGGTTTTTTTTGAGGCTATCGGCAATTTCAAAGTTTAGATTTAAAGCTTTCGAAATATCATTTGTTATATGCCATGAACCAATTGGAATAGAGGTGGCAAAAATAAAATTATCATTTCTAAAAATACCAAGTGAAGTTTTTTCATGTCCAAAATCTAATGTCAAAATAGTATCTGATAAAGGACTTTCTGCATAAGAAAGTAAGCTCAAAACATAAGGAGAAAAAATAAATTGTTCAGATTTTAAATAACTATTTTCAATGGCTTTTTGAAAATTTTTTAAGGTATTTTTTTTAGAATAAATAATGTGTAAATCATTCTCTAAACTATCGGCAATTAACCCGACCGGATTTTCAACAATATTATTTCTGTCTATCCTTAAATTCAAATTAAAAAGATGGACAATCTTACTATTTGAATAGCAATCTTTGAACAAGCTTACTCCGCTATTGATCAAAAATTGCACATCCTTTTCCTCGTTAATTTCGTACCCTCCTATATTTTTTGACTGACAAAAAATTAATGAAAAAGTATTTATAGGACTCGTAGAAACAAATATATTATCAATTTGTAATTTTGCTGCATCTTCTGCTTTGCCTATAATTTCTTTTAATGACTTTGTTAATTTTTCTAAATCAGAAATAACTCCTCTTTTTATTCCTTCTGTTTTTAAAATAAATTTAGAGAGAATTTGAATCTTGTTATCTTGAATTTTAAATATAATAAATTTTGAATGATAAGATCCAATATCCAAAACCCCCATTGCTTGCTTATCTTTATTCATTGCTAATAATAACTCTGTCTTTAGTTCTTAAATCAATCAATTTTAAATTATTTTTTTTTGAAAAAATTTTAATATTGTTTATTTGTTCTTCAAGGCTATAGGTACCCAGCTTGATAAGCGTACCATCATTCAATTTAAGATCCCAACGATCTTTATAAATAAAACGAACTTCTTTTAAAGATCTATAAAAATCATTATGCTGTATTAATCCTTGTAGAAATAGCTTATATTCAATTTCCTTATCAGCATTTTCAATTCTTAATAAGTTAGCAGTATTTATATCATTAAAGATTATAGAACTCTTGAAATTATTATTTATTATATACATTTGATTATTTTTAACAAAATAAGCTATTGGGAAATATTCTGTAATCAAAATATTTAATTGATTAGGAAATATTTTTTTTATTTCTATACGCTCTACCCAAATACTATTGCTAAATAAATCTTTTATTTTATTTTATTAATTAAAAATAAATTTTTATTATAAAGGAAATCCATTGCTTCAGACTTAATATTTTCCTCTACGTAAGATGTTTTGACATACTCAATATTTTTAATTTTAAAAAATAGATTTAGAAGATTAGAATTATTAAAGTTAAAAGTTGTTAATAAGAGCAAAAACAAAAGTAGCAACAGCCATTTATGTTTATTAGCGATTAAGAGATGCATCTAAAACTATCCACTTAACCAGTTGTTTAAAGGAAATTCCTTTGTACTCGGCTATTTCTGGAACTAAAGATAAATTGGTCATTCCTGGCTGTGTATTTGTTTCAAGTATAAAAATTTTATTGTCTTTCGTAACTCTAAAATCAGATCTTGTAATACCCTTACACTTAAGACATTGGTGAGCTTTTAATGCTAATTGCAAAACTTTTTTGTAAGTTTTTTTTTCTAAATCTGCTGGCATAATATGTTTCGTCTTAGCTTTTAAACTATACTTTGCATTGTAGTCATAAAATTTTCGATTAGGTCTAATTTCAATGGCTCCAATAGCTTTATTTCCCATAACCGCAGCCTGAACTTCTTTTCCCTCAATAAATTCTTCCTGTAATAGTTGTTTGTATTTATTTAAGCTATTTTTAATTTTAAGTTGGTTTATGTCTTTAATATTTTTATAAATCAAAACTCCTACGCTAGAACCCTCATTTATTGGTTTTAAAACAAATTTGTTTTTAGAAATTTTATTATTTAAGTCAGAAATTTTTTTAATAACTTTAAATTTAGGTGTTTTAATATTGTTAATTATAAATTTTTTTTTGATTTGATTTTGTCCATAGCAGTAGCAGAAGATTTTACTCCTGAATGTGTATATGGAATTTTTTGTTTTTCTAAAATAGACTGAATTATACCATCTTCTCCAAATTGTCCGTGTAAAGCATTAAATGCAATGTCACAATTATATTTTTTAAAATTAGAATATTGTGGTGAGGGATCTACTCTGACTACATTATATTTTAACTGCCTTAACGCATAATAAACAGCTTTGCCACTTGAAATACTGACTTTTCTTTCTCTAGATGGTCCTCCAGAAAGCAGCAAAATTTTTTTTATTTTCATTATGCTATCTTTATTTCTAACTCTAGTTTGATTCCGCTTTTTTTATGAACAATTTTTTGAGTTTCTTTAATGAGTTTTTGTATATCTTTAGAGGAGGCAAGATCTGTATTATCTATAAAATTACAATGATGCTGAGAGAATTTTGCATTTCCAAATGAAATTTTATCACATCCACATTGCTTAATTAGCTCCCATGCTTTTTTATTATTAACGGGATTTTTAAAGGTACTTCCACCAGTTCTAATACCTGTTGGTTGACTGATTTTTTTTTCGCTTTTTATTTTTTTTATTTTTTCTTCAATAGCTGAAATTGGCATTCTTTTTGTTTTACGAAACAAAACCTCGAGTACTATATAATTTTCTGGCAGGCCGGACTCTCTGTATTGAAAATTTATTTTATTTCTGTTTAATATTTTTTCATTTCCTGAATAATCCATAATAGTAATTTGTTCGACAATATCTGAAATCTCGCTACCAAAACAACCAGAATTCATTATGATACCGCCGCCAATATTGCCTGGGATAGCAGATAGAAATTCAAATTCTCCGATACCTTTTTTTTTAGCAAAATCAGATACATTGCTCTTTAAAGCTGCGGCTCCAGCTACGATTGATGAATTAGAATCTTCTATTTTGGAAAATTCTTTACCCAATTTAATTACCAGACCTTTGAACCCTGTATCTTTAAATAAAATATTAGAACCAGAACCAATAGTAATTATTTTTTTATGTTTAAAATTTTTAAGAAAAGTTTTTAAATCAATTCTATTTCGAGGTGAAAAAAAAGTAGATGCATTACCTCCCACTCCAAACCATGAATTTTTGCATAAAGGGTAGTTTTTTTTTACTTGATCTTGAAATTCAAATTTTGTTATTTTATTGACTGTTTTTATCATTTTTTAAATTTATTGATATCGATCTAATCCACTGACTAATACTACCTGCTCCCATCGCAATAATAACTTCTTTGTTCGAATAATTTTTATTTAACAAAATATTTAAATTTTCATAATTTTTAACAATCACTACTTCTACTTTTGAATTTTTAGCAATTTTCTTTGCAAAATTTTCCAAGTTAAATCTGACTAATTTTTCTCCAGCAGGATATATTGGGCATAAAATTACTTGATCCGCTTTTTCAAAACTTTCAGTAAATTCATTATACAACGATTTTACTCTTGAAAATCTATGTGGTTGAAAAATAGAAATTATTTTTTTATTATTAAAGTTATTTTTACAAGCATCTAGCACAGCTGAAATTTCAGTAGGGTGGTGTGCGTAATCATCAAAAATTATTTTATTTTTACTGTGAAAAACTTTTGTTAATCTACGCTGAACACCTAAAAAATTTTTTAATGTCTTTTTTATCTTTGTAATTGAAATATTAAGAGTAAGTGCCAATATAATAGCAGATGTAGCATTTAATATATTATGCTTGCCCATAAGATTGAGTGTAATATTTTTTATTATAAATTTCTTTTTAAATTAATTTTTAAATCAAAGTGAATTTGCATATCTTTGTACACAATATTTATAGGAACAAAGTCTGCTTTTTTATTAAAACCATATGTTATGAAATTTTGTCTTCTAGAATTTTTTTTTAAATCTTGTAAATTTTTATCATCTAGACAAATTATATTTTTTCCAAATAGAGGTGTTCTGTTTAAAAAAATACCAAACTGTTTTTTAAATTTTTGAAATTTTTATAGTAATCCATATGTTCATGGTCAATATTGCTAACTATGGTATGAGTATTATTAAACTTTAAAAAACTTCCATCTGACTCGTCGGCTTCTATAACTGACCAATTACCTTCTCCAAGTTTTGCATTCGTATTTAGTGAGTTAATGATACCTCCGTTGACTATAGTAGGTTTGAAGTTTGCTTCTTTTAAAATTGTAGAAACTAGAGAGGTAATGGTTGTTTTTCCGTGAGAACCAGAAATAACAACGTTTTTTTTTAAAGAAATTATATTCGCTAGCATGTCGGCTCTTTTCATAACTAAAATATTTTTGCTTATTGCATATTTTAGTTCATTATTTTTTTTATTAATTGCGCTTGAGATAACAACTATTTTAACATTTTTAATATTTTTGACTTTTATGACTACTAAAAACTTTTATTTTTTTATTTTTTAATGATGTTATGTTTTTATTATTTTTTGATATGTCGCTACCCTGAACATCATATCCCATTTCTTTAAGTATTAGAGCAATTCCGCTCATACCAATTCCACCTATTCCTATTAGGTGGATTTTATCTTTTTTATTAATATTCAATTCCATCACTATAAGTACTCTATTATTATTTTTTCAAAATTATTTAAGGCCTGATCTTGATTTAATAACTTTATATTTTTTATTTTTTCTCTAAGTTTTTCTTTATCATTACCCAAAATATCGGCAATTAGTTTTTTAAACTTTTCTGCATCAAATTGGTTTTGATCTATTAACCAGCAACATCCCCTATCTTCAAAATATTTTGCATTATAATACTGATGATTGTCCATGGATGAAGGCAGTGGAATTGCGATAAATGGCAAGCTTACAGCAATAAGCTCTGAAATAGTAGATGAGCCAGATCTGACTATGGCAAGATCAGATTGCTTCATTATTTTTTCAATATTTGGATTAAATTCAAATAATTCATAATTAGTAAAATTTTGGTAAGCTTGCCTGATAGATTCTACCTGATTTTCTTTGCATTGATGAAAAATTTTTATTTTAAATCCAGAATTCTTTAACTCTGAAAATATAGTTGCAAAACGCGATCCAAAAAACTCAGCACCCTGGCTTCCTCCAAGCATTAAAATGGTAAATTCATTTTTATTAGGATTGAAAATATTAGCCTCGTTTCTTTTTTTCTGTGAAAGATTTTCTCAATAGTTGTCCAACATATATTGATTTTTTTTGATATTTCTTTGGTAAATAATTTTTGATTATCGTATCCAAGAAGTAATTTTTTAGATAAAAAATAAAAAAATTTATTTGTTCTTCCTAAAATTGAATTTGTCTCATAAATAAGTATGTTAATTTTCAATAAATATCCTGCCATTAAAATAGGAAAGGAAGCGTAACCCCCAGATCCAATAATAATACTCGGTTTATTATTAATTAAAAAAAAATTGATTTTATTGTTGAAACCAACAATTGACAGTAAGCCATCAATTTATAAAAACCTTTTTTATTAAACGGGCTATTGATATTAAAAATTTTTACCTTTTCCTTAACATCTAGATTAAAATATTTCATTGCTCTCTGGTCACTTACAAAAATTACCTCATAATTTTTAGAAACTAGATAATCATGTAAAGCTACCATCGGATAAATGTGACCACCCGTTCCCCCAGTTGATAAAATTATTTTTTTTTTCACGTTTGCTCTTTTTTACTCAACAAAACTGCTAGACCCAAAGCTATACAAGATCCCATAATAGATGATCCGCCATAGCTAATAAATGGGAATGGCATTCCGGTTGAAGGCAGGATGTTAATAGTAACACCTAAATTAATAAATGATTGTATTACCAATAAACTTGAAATTCCTATTAATGATAATTTAAAAAAATCATTATCGGTGTTATTAATTAAAGAAAATATTCGTAAAGATAAAAGGATAGTTAAGCTAATAATTATTAATACAAAAATAATTCCATATTCTTCAGCAATTACTGACATAACATAATCTGTATGAGCCTCCGGAACTTTTTCTTTTAAAATCCCCTCGCCTATTCCTCTTCCAAAAAAACTACCTGATTTTATTGCATTCAAAGCTTGTTCAGATTGATAAGATACTTCTACTTTGCCAATCCAGCTTGAAATTCGGTCAAATATATAAAAAAACTTATCTTTAAAAAAAAACAAAACACCTAGCATCAATGAAATCAGAGATCCCGATATGACTGTAATGGAAAGCAGACTTATCCCGGAGACGAATACCATTATCATCCATATAGTTATTACAAGCAAACTTTGACTATAATCAGGCTGCAAAAGAAGAAGTATAACGATGAATATTACAAATGGAGACGAAAGAAAAAACCTTGTATTTATATTATTTTTTTTTGAAGCAAGAGCCAAAGCAACAATTAAAATTAAAAAAGGTTTAATAAATTCAACTGGCTGGATTCTAAAAAAAAATAAATTTAACCATCTTTTAGAACCTTTCACACTTATTCCAAAAAAATAAACTAAAATTAGTAATATTGAGAAAAAAATAAAACCAGTAATAGCATATAATTTTATTTTTTTATTATTTAAAAAAGACAAAAAAATTAAAATAACAAGACCAGAAACTGAAAAAAAAATATGTTTATAAAAAAGAAAGTATTTACTATCATAAAGTTTTTCTGAAGGGATAGTAGATGTGGATAGAAAATTAAAAATATTACCACTTATCAAAAGAGATAATCCCAAAAAAATTATTGTTTTATCAACACTTCTCCACCAGATAGCTAATATTCCTGTATCATACCTTTTAAACATTTTTTATATTTTTTATTATTGATTTGAACAAATTTCCCCTATGTTCAAAATTTTTAAATTGATCAAACGAAGCTGCTGCTGGACTTAATAAAATAACATTATTTTTAGATTTGCTATGTTGGGCATCCTTGTAAGCTTGAAACACGGCTTTGCCTATTGTTTTGCAAACTAGATATTTTATTTTATTTTTAATGATCGATTGAAATAGCGAAGTATTTTTTCCGATTATATAAGTTTTAAAAATTTTCTTTTTTAACTCATCATTAAAATTGATGCTATCATTTTTTTTAGGATACCTCCTGCTATCCAATAAATGTTATCGAAAAGCTTTAATGAAAATTTTGCTGACTCAAAATTTGTAGCTTTTGAATCGTTAATAAAAGTAATGTTGTTAATTTTTCTAACAAACTCCTGCCTATGCGGTAAGGGCTTAAAAGAATTAAACTTAGTAATTATTATTTTTTTGGAAAATTTGAAAAATCTTAATATATTATAAATAATACTAATGCTTGGAAAATAACCATCTTTATTTAGAAATTTATTTTTAATAAATAAATTTTTTACTAGCGAAACTTTAATAATATTCCTATTTTTCTTAATTCTATTTAAGTATTGAAAATTTTTATTTAAAAAACCACAGCTTTTAGGAAGAAGAGAATTAAATATTTTTAATTTAATATTAATATAATTACTTAATGTTTTATGTCTATCTAGATGATCTGGTGTAATATTTAAAATTGCACATGCATGAGTCTTTAAAAACTTTGAGTATTCTATTTGATAAGAAGAAAGTTCTAAAATATAGAAATTATTTTCTAAATGTTGATTGTGACTAAGAACTGGTTTTCCATAATTACCCAGAAGATATGCATTTTTTTTACTATTCATAACGTGATGAAGAAGTTTACAAAAAGTTGACTTTCCATTAGTTCCGGTAATCGCAATAATTTTATTTTTGTTTAAATCAATTGAACTGATAAAAATATCTATATCTGTAATGATTTTGTTGAAATTATTCTTAAAAAATGAACTATGAGGATGCTGGTAAATATTTATACCAGGACTCATTATAATAAAATCATACGAATTTTTATAAAAGTTCTTATTAAAAAAAATATCAAATTTTTTTTTTGCATAATTTCTTGAATTTGCATTATCGTCCCATGCTGAAATATTTTTAATTTTTTTTTAAGTTTTCGAACGGTTGCTAAACCAGTATTACCCATTCCAAACACTAGAATGTTTTTATTTTTCAAATATTCTATAGATACCATTATCTGAGTTTTAAGGTGGATAAAGCTATTAAAACAAGTATTACAGAAATAATCCAAAAACGAATGACAATTGTAGACTCTTCCCACCCTTTTTTTTCATAATGGTGATGCAATGGTGCCATTCTAAAAACTCTTTTACCAAATAGTTTAAATGAAATAACTTGTATTATTACGGAAGATGCCTCTAACACAAAAAGTCCTCCTGCAATAAAAAGTGCAGCCTCATGTTTTGTAATTAAGCCAATCGTTCCTAAAAATCCACCTAAAGCTAGTGAGCCAGTATCGCCCATAAAAATTTTAGCCGGTGGGGCGTTAAACCATAAAAATCCTAAGCACGAACCAACGATAGAGCCCAACACAATACAAACTTCTCCTGTATTTTTTATATAAACTAATTTTAAATAATCAGAAAAAATCACATTTCCTACTAGATAAGTTATTAAGACAAATGTAAGCGTTACTAATATTACGGGTACTGTGGCCAAACCATCTAATCCATCTGTTAGATTAACAGCGTTAGATGACCCAACAATAACTAGTATTCCAAAAAAAAATGTAGAAAACACCCAAATCAAAAACTAAATTTTTATAAAAAGGTAAATTTAAAATATTTCTAATATTTTCTGCTGTTGAAATGTTAATTAAATAAACAATCATTAATGCAAATAAAATTTGCAATATTATTTTATATTTAGCTTTAATTCCGGATGAGTTACTATTTTTGATTTTTAAATAATCATCTAAAAAACCAATCAAAGCAAAACTTAAAATTGAAAAAAGAGATATCAAAACATATATATTTTCTATATCAGCCCAAAGAAGTGAACTTACCACTGCAGAAAATATAATTAGAATTCCACCAAATGTCGGGGTGCCAGCCTTTTTAATAATATGCGATAAAGGACCATCATTTCTGATTGGCTGATCAAAATGCTTGGAAGATTTTAAATATTTAATAAATGGACCGCCAAAAAAAAGAACGAATAACAAGGAAGTAAATACAGACATTCCAGTTCGGAAAGTTATATATTTAAAAACGTTTAAAAAACTAAAATCAGCAGATAAATAAGAAAATAAATAATTCAACATTGATTTAAATTTTGTTTAATAATTTATGCAAACCGACTCCATTTGAACCTTTTATCAAGAAAATAGATTTTTCATTTATTATTTCTAAAAAAAACTCCCTAAATTGCTCAACATCTTCATAAATTCTATATTTATCTGTATTTCGTAACTTTCTATAAGTATTGAAAACTTCTCTTCCGACAAAATAAACATAATCAATATTAGACTTTTTTATTATTCCAGCTAATTGCTCATGGTAAAATTTAGAGTGCGAGCCTAGTTCAAGCATATCTCCAATTATTGCAATTTTTTTACTTTTTTGGGTTTTTGAATTAGAAAAATTTTCTATAGCATTTTTCATAGAAACTGGGTTTGCATTGTAGCTTTCATCTATTATTGTAATTTTTTTATTATTAAATTTTTTTACAACAATATTGCCACGGCCAGATGGAGTCGGAAACTTTTTGGCATATTTAATAATTTTTGTTAAATTTAATCCTAAGTGGAAAGAAATTGCGCAAGTAATTAAAAAATTATCAATAAAGTTTTTATTAATTGTATTAGTTTCAATTTTGTAAGTTGTTTTATAAATTTTTATAAATAAATATAATTTGTTAATTTCTTTCTTTATTTTTACCAATTGCACATTGCATTTTTTTGAGTAGCCAAATGTAATAACCTTTAAATTTTTATTTTCTGCTAAATTTTTAAGTGTACTAAAATACTCATCATTTGCATTTAAAAAAATAACCTCCTTGGCTTTCATGTGATTCATAATTTCTGCTTTGGCTAAACAAATATTTTGTAAACTTTTTAAATTTTCTAGATGGGCTGGCCCAATATTAGTAATAACAGAAATATTAGGTTTTAATATTTTAGATAGTTTATCTATCTCTCCTTTATTGCTCATTCCAATTTCAAAAATATTATATTTACTACTATGTGGCGTATTAGACAGGGAGAGAGGTAGCCCGAAGTGGTTATTAAATGACCTTGGTGAACTAAACGTTTTTTTGTATTTACTAAGAAAATAAGATAGCATAAATTTTAACGTAGTCTTTCCAAAACTTCCTGTTATGCCAATGAATACTCCGTTAGATTTAGCTCGTTGGTATTTTGCAATTTTTGTTAAAAAGCTTAATGTAGAATTAACTTTGTGTATTTTATTTTTATATTTTTTTTTAATTTTAAAATTTTTTTTTACAATAGCGATATCGCAGCCATTTTTTAACGCTTCATTGACATAAAGATGCCCGTCAGTTCTTTTTCCCTTAATTGCAATAAAAATAGAATTTTTTGTGGCTTCTTTGCTGTTGATACAAATGTTATTTATTCTCTTAGTTAAAATATTCTTTTTAAAAATTAATTTTAGGTCGACTTGATTTAAATTCATTTATTTTAGATATTTTTTTGCGTACCGATAATCAGAAAAAGGAATTCTTTTATCCTTTATTAACTGAAAGTTCTCATGACCTTTTCCGGCTATTAGTAAAATTTGTCCTTGCAAAGATTGAATTGCTTTTTTTATTGCAAAATCTCTTGATGCAACAACTATTGCCTTGGGACAAGTTGATTTTATTTGTGATCTGATTTTTTTTGGATCTTCATACCTAGGGTTATCATCTGTAATATACACCTTTTCGCATAAATTATTGGCAATTTTCCCCATAGTTCTTCTTTTAGATGAATCTCTATTTCCACCACAACCAAACACAAGGTTAACTTTTTTGTTAAAAAAAGATTTAATTTCAGAAATTGTTTTATGCAAAGCATCGGGTGTATGCGCGTAGTCTATAATAACAATTTTATTATTCTTTTGAATTAACTGCATTCTGCCCACTGGATTTTGTATTTTTGAGGCGATGCTAAAGATTTTTTGAAAGCTAATACCGCATGTATAACAAGCTAGTGTAGCTGCTAAAAAATTTTCAATTTGAAATTTACCTATAAATCGTAAATTAATTGAAAATATTTCTCCCAAAGCATTTATTTTTAATATCGTGTTTACTCCACTTCTTTTTAGTGAAATGATTTTTATTGTATTTCCTTTATTCCCGTATGTTAAAAGATTTAGTTTTCTTATATTAGATATTTTTTTTAATATTTTAAATTGTGGAATTTCTGTATTTGCAACCACATATCCATTATTTTTCACCAAATTTTTAAACAAAATCATTTTTGAATTCAAATAATCTCGCATAGTTAAATGATAATCCAAATGATCATGAGTTAAATTTGTAAAAATTCCACAATGAAAATCAATTAGTTCCAGTCTTGCTTGTTTTAATCCATGACTAGAAGCTTCTATTATTGAGTAGTTTATTTTTTTTTTATAAAAAGAGTTAAAAATTTTATGATTGTCTAAAAAACTTGGGGTAGTTAATTTTCCTATATATCTTTTATTATTTTCAAAAACACCGAGTGTGCCCACACACCCAGCCTTATAGTTTAATAAGGATAGTATTTTATAAAAAAATATGCCACAGAAGTTTTGCCGTTAGTTCCTGTTACCGCAATTCTATACTTGGGTTTTTTCTTGTATTTTAAAAATATACTTTTTTTATAGAAAGCATTTATATTGTTTGTGCTATATATTTTTATAGAAAAATTTTTATCTATTTTGGCTTTTTCTGTAATAATTGCTGATGGTTTTTTATTTAAAGCTTGATAGAAATATTTTCCATATTTCTTTTTTGTACTCCCCAAGTCAAAAAATATTTCTTTTTTTTTTAAAGTTCTTGTATCTATTGAGCAATCTTTTTGATTAATTAATTTTTGAAGTGCTTGCATGGGTTTCTCTAAGATCTATGTCATTTATGGCCAAACTAGGTCCTATTTTTTGTATTATTTGGCCAGCTACATAAACAGCATTCCATCCGGCCTCTCTTCGATTATGTTTCCATATTTGTGGTGCTCCTTTTGGCTCGTCCATCAATACTGTAAGAACATATTTTGGTTTTTTATGAGGAAACGCCGCCGTAAAAATATTCAAAATTTCATCTGAATAACCTTTTTCATTTTCTGAGGGTTTTTGAGCCGTCCCAGTTTTTCCTATTACATCATATCCCTTGATATCGGCTTTTCTTCCACTTCCTTCTGTTTTATTTTTACTGTTAACATTTGCCCTTAGCATATCGTTCATAATCAAACTGGTTTCTTTACTAATAATTCTTTTTGCTTTTACTGGTGTGTGTGCCAAGATTGAGGTGTCCAATAGTTCTCCACCATTAACGATTGCTCCGTAAGCCCTTGTAAGCTGTAATAATGAAGTGCTAACACCGTGACCATAGCCTGAAGTTAAAGTATTGCATTTTCCCCACCTATTTTGGTTGGGCTTGGATAACTCCGCAACTTCCAATCTTGGCATATCAAAAATCTCAAGGCTTTCTAGGAATTTTTGCTGATTTTCTAAACCATTCATATTTATAATTTCGATAGTTCCAATGTTAGAAGACTTTACCAGTATATCTTCAACGGTAAGATTTTTTTTGATTTATCCCATCGATACTCGTTTATAGGATATTTTCCACACATTACTCTCTGCCTTAAATTTTCAAACAAAGTATCTTTTGTGACGATTTTATTTTCGATAGCGCTGGCAATTGTAAAAGTTTTAAAAACTGAACCAAGTTCATAAAGTCCTTTAGTAGCTTTGCTTAAATAATTTTTAGATTCTTTAGCATCTCTTTTATTATTATCGGTATCTGGCAGAGATACCATAGAAATTATCTTACCTGTATTAGCATCCATAAGTATAGCAGCAGCTCCTAAAGCCGAAAAGTCGCCGACAGCTTTTAATAATTCTTCGTAAACTAAGAATTGAATATTAGCATCTAATGATGTTTGCACTGGAATATTTAGGTCTGATTTGTCTTTTAATTTGTCATCTAAATACATCTCCATTCCAGAAATGCCTCGGTTATCAATATCAACTTTACCTAAGATGTGGGAAAATAAATTTTTATGCGGGTAAATTCTTATTTCTCTTTTTGATAATTCTAAGGCAGGTTCTCCAAGACCAATTACTTTATTGTAATCTGCTGGCGAAAGGTTTTTTTTTAAAATAACAATCGACTTATCTTCATTTTCTAATTTTAAATTTTCTGTATCAATATCTGAGAAATTTATTTTAGCTTTTAATAAAATACTTTGAATATTTTTAACTTTACTCTTTCTCAACACTAAATCATAAACTGTGATATTTTTAGCTAAAATAATTCCTTGGCTATCAATGATATCTTTTCTTTCATAAAAAAATTTATCGTTATTTTTTGAAACTATAAAATCACTTTTTTCAAAACCTAAAAAAATTAATCTTGCGCAAATTACAGTGAATACGATCAGGAATGTTGAAATAACGAAATTATTCCTATTTTCGTTTTCATTTTTTTCTTTTCTAAAAGATGACTGCTCTTCAAAATATAGGTTTAATTTTTATTTTTTTCATCTGTAATTATTTTGTTTGGAAATAGAGGAATATAATCATTTTTTAAATATTCTTTAGCAAGGTTAGATATTCTCTGTGGATTTGATAAATAACTAAATTCAACTTTTTGCACTTCAAATTCCTCTTTTAATGAAATAATATTTTGTGAAACTTTTTCAATTTTTAATTCTAGTTCTCTAGTTTTGTTTTTTAAAATATGAATACTAATTAGTCCAAGCAACAGACAGATAAAGCTAATCATATATTTTTTACCCTGCATATTTTTCCTCTAACTCGAACAATCTTTCCATCTTAAGATCTTTTCTATTTATGTTAAGTTTGTCATTTCCAATTTTGATTATTGATCTTAACTTTGCTGAGCGAGATCTTGGATTTTTTGCAATTTCATGTTCTGTTGGTTTAATGGCTTTATTACTCATTTTCTGGATATAACTCTGCTCTGTATTTGGTGTGATTTTTGGCAAATATCTTGAAGGATTTTTTTCTAAATCTTTACTTATGTTAAAAATTTTTTTACTATTCTGTCTTCTAGAGAATGAAAAGTTACAGTAGTTATGCCCGTATTTGTCTTGCTTAACTCTATTGTTTTTTTTAAGGCATTAAATATCTCAGAGAGTTCTTGATTAACTATCATTCTCAACGCCTGGAACGTTTTGGTACAGGGATTCTTTTTTAAAATACCGATTTCCTTTTGCTTTTAGAATTGTATTGCGAAGTTCCTTAGTAGTATGGATAGTTTTATTTTTTCTTATTTGAACTATTTCCTTAGCAATTTTTTTATGGTCATTATCTTCTCCGAAAATTTTAATAATACTATTAAGATCCTCTAAAGGCGCCTCATTTACAATTTCATAGGCGCTAATTGTATTATGACCCATTCTCATATCTAATTTTATTTCGGAATTAAAAGAAAAACCTCTATCATAATTATCTAGTTGGAAAGAAGAGATTCCAAAATCAAAAATAAAGTAACTGATATCATCTTGATAATTCCTAATAATATTTTCTAGATTACTGAATTTATCATTAATGAATTTAAATCTATTTTTAAAACTAGCATTCAATGCTTCTGCAAATTTTTTTACCGAAGGATCTCTATCTATTGCAATAATTTGATAATTTGGAAAAATCTCAAGTATTTTTTTACTATAACCACCACAGCCAAAAGTACAGTCGACTATTGTATTTTTATTATTTGGTTTTATGGACTTTATAACCTCGTTTAACATCACTGGATAATGGGGACTTATATCCAGTGACATTAAAGAACACTAATATTTTAGTTTGTTTGTCTTCGTAGAAACGCGGGTATTTCTAAATCGTTTTTATCTTCTGTATTCAATTCAGAAAAGTTTTCATTAGTAAACTCTTCTTGATTTTTTTCAGACAAAGAGCCTTGCGTTGAGATTGAATGATTAACATCTTGATCGTTTGTAAAAAGCTGATTTTCATTTTCTACTTTTTCAAAACTTTCTTCCACAAATTCAATCGGGTCTGCTTGACCAAAAAGAGAATGTTCGTCCATATTCATTTCTAAATGATCGTGACTAATTTCTTCTTTTGTTTCAATCTGCGATTGCTCTGTTTGAGTTTGATAATTAGTTTGAACATCTAATTTTTGTTCCTTAGCTTGATTTTGCTCATGCTGAGGGTAAGCATTCATATCTAATGCTGTCGCTCCATTGGTAGCCATGTGCGCAGATGTTTGAAGAGATGAATAACTATTTCCAGAAAAAGCAGATGGTCTTGTGTAGCTATTATTTCTATTTTGAATATGTCTGATCATGCTTACTACCGGCTTATTCATGCTCACTTCTCCATTTAAACCTGTAGCAACAATTGATACTCTAAACTTACCAGCAAGACTTTCGTCAAAAGTTGTTCCTACTAAAATTTCTGCTGACGGATCAACTTCTGCTCTTATTTTATTTGAAGCTTCATCTACTTCAAATAAAGTTATGTCGTTACCTCCAGTTATATTAATTAACAGACCTCTTGCTCCTTTTAATGAATACTCATCGATCAAAGGATTTGTGATAGCAGCTTCGGCAGCTTGAATTGCTCTCTTCTCGCCCTCAGCCTCTCCCATTCCCATCATTGCTTTGCCCATGCCACTCATCACAGTTTCAATATCTGCAAAATCTAAATTAATAAGACCTGGTTTTACAATCAGATCTGTAATTCCTTTTACACCTTGCATCAAAACATTATCAGCCATTCTAAATGCGTCTGGAAAAGTTGTTTTCTCATTTGCAACTTTAAAAAGATTTTGATTTGGGATTACAATCATGGTGTCACAATATTTTCTTAATTCTTCCAAACCTTTTTCTGCAACTCTAATTCTGCCAGGCCCTTCGAACATAAATGGTTTTGTTACAACGCCAACTGTTAAAATATTTAAATCTTTTGCAGCTTTTGCAATTACAGGAGCAGCTCCAGTTCCGGTTCCACCTCCCATTCCGGCAGTTACAAAAACCATGTTAGCACCTTGTAGTAAACTTATAATTTCATTCATTGATTCGTCAGCAGCTGCTTGACCGATATCTGCTTTTGCTCCAGCTCCGAGTCCTCTAGTTAAATTTGCTCCAAGTTGAATTTTACATTCTGCAAAGTTATGTTTTAATGCTTGCGCATCTGTATTTGCCGCATAAAATTCTACGCCTTCTAATCCAGCTTCAAGCATATTATTAATTGCATTTCCGCCTGCTCCTCCTACTCCCAAAACTACTATTCTTGGTTTTAGTTCTCTTAATTCTGGCGCTGTTATATTTATTGGCATGTTTATCTCCGTTGGTTTAATTGTTAGTATTCCATTTTAGGTTTGATCTTTGTAATTTTGCTTTTTTTCTAGCATCATCACTAAATTTTTTAAATTGCGAAGGTTCCCACATTTGAAAAGTTTTTCCCTGTCCTACAAACAAAACTTTTTCCTTCACCCCTGTATGCTCTAATAATTTCTCTGTTAATGTTACCCGTCCTTCAGTATCAAAATTTAATTGATGACTATCTGCTAAAATCGAAGTTGAAAAAACATCTCTGTTTTCTTCAAATGGATTTAAGCTATCGATCGTCTCAATAATTTTTTCAATTCTACTTTGAGGACAAAATTCAATAGATGGATTCGTGAATGATGGATAGCAAACGACACTATTATAACCAAGACTTGATAAATAGGATCTAAATGTTGCTGGCACCGACACCCTTCCTTTTTTGTCCAGCTTGTTTTCGAAAGTTGAAATAAACATTTTTATAATTCATTTTTCCCTTTATGGGATATTATGGGTTTATATGGTCTTTTAAAATATAGT
>FUWD012814608.1_pt1 | contig 27458 bp, 26 predicted proteins | sample 1063281 | NCBI WGS metagenome assembly FUWD01 (sample SAMEA79048168, study PRJEB19326) | metagenome | biome: marine | reverse complement strand
ATCGGCATCTCCCTCGGCACCATCCTCATCCGCAACCTCAGCGAACTGGCTCCCGAACGGGTCAGCTCCATGGTGATGGGCGGGGCCATCATCCGGCTCAACGTCAGGGCCAAGGTGCTCGTCACCCTCGGCAATATGTTCAAGCGTGTGGTGCCCTACATGTGGCTCTACAGCTTCTTTGCCTGGATCATCATGCCGCGGGAGCGCCACAAGAAGTCGCGCCTGCTCTTTGTGAACGAGGCGAAAAAGGTGGCGCAGAAAGAGTTCATGCGCTGGTTCCGGCTCACCTATGAGCTCACACCGCTCCTGCGGTACTTTGAGGAAAAGGATACCGGCATCCCCACCCTCTACCTGATGGGGGAGGAGGACCATATGTTCCTGCCGGCGGTCCGCATCATCATTACCCGGCATACCAACTCTTTTCTGCAGGTCATCACCAACAGCGGCCATGTCTGCAACGTCGACCAGCCCGTCGAATTCAACCACCGGGCAATCATGTTCCTTCAGGAGATATCAGGAGGTATGGATGCGGTTGCCGGGATCGAGGAAGCTGCACCCGCATGCCTCGTTGCCTGCTGAACGAGAGAGCGCGTCATTCTGCAATCATTCTGCAATCATTCTGAAGTTATTCTGCCGACTTGTTGTAGTGGTTCATGGCGTGCTCGATGCCGTTTTTGGCAAAGTCCAGAACGGCTTCCCGGCATGATTCGAGTGTCCGGTCCATCACAACCCGCTCTTCCGCACTGAATTTTCCCAGCACAAACGACGAAAACGACCCCGGCGGCATCTCTCCAAGGCGGATGCCGATGCGAAGGCGCGCGAACTCGTCGCTTCCGAGCGATTCGATGATATGCTTCAGGCCGTTCTGGCCGCCGGCCGAGCCTTTTGCGCGCAGGCGCATGGTGCCGGAGGGGAGGTTGAGGTCATCGCAGACGACGAGGATGTCGTTCTTCTGTACCTTGTGGAAGTTCATGGCTGCCACAACGGCATGGCCCGAGAGGTTCATGTAGGTGGTCGGCTTGATGAGCATCAAGGTCTCTTGACGGTGCGTGATCTTTGCGGCAAGGTATTTTCCCTTTCCGGAGCTGAACGATGAGCCGAACGCGGCGGCGAGGCTGTCGACAAGGTCGAAGCCGATGTTGTGACGGGTATTGTTGTAACGGGATTCAGGGTTCCCGAGGCCGATGATGAGTTTCATTGCTTGAGACCTTCAGAGAGAGGGTGAAAACAGGGACGGCCTTCATTTGAAGGCCGTCCAATGGTACGAAAAGCTGCCGAGTTATCAAAGCAGCGGGGCAATCACGAGCGCCACAACCGCAATCAGCTTCATAAGAATGTTGAGGCTCGGGCCGCTGGTATCCTTGAGCGGGTCGCCCACCGTGTCGCCGACAACGGCGGCCTTGTGGGTATCGGACCCTTTACCGTAAACCACTCCGTCGAACTCGATCTTGCCCTCGATGCGTTTCTTGGCATTGTCCCATGCACCGCCGGCGTTCGACTGGAAGATGGCCATCAGCACGCCCGATGAGGTCACGCCGGCAAGCAGACCGCCGAGCATGTCCTTGGATATGAACCCGACCACTACAGGAACGAGCACGCCCATGAGGCCGGGAAGGATCATTTCGCGGATGGCTGCCTTGGTGGAGATGTCGACGCAGTGCGCAAACTCTGCAGGAGCAGTTCCTTCGCGCAGGCCGGGGATTTCACGGAACTGGCGGCCGACTTCGTTGATCATGTCGCTTGCTGCGCGCCCTACCGCTCCCATGGCCATGGCGCTGAATACGAACGGCAGCATGGCACCGATCAGCAGGCCTGCCATGATGATCGGCTCTGCGATGTCGAGAGAGGTGATGTGGGCCTGCTGGCGGTAAGCAGCGAAGAGGGCCAGGGCCGTCAGGGCTGCGCTGCCGATGGCAAAGCCTTTGCCTATGGCGGCGGTGGTGTTTCCGACTGCGTCAAGCTTGTCGGTCCGTTCACGCACTTCGGCCGGGAGCCCTGCCATTTCGGCGATGCCGCCGGCGTTGTCGGAAATCGGTCCGTAGGCATCGACGGCCAGCTGGATGCCGGTGACGGAGAGCATGCCGAGGGCTGCGATGGCGATGCCGTAGAGGCCTGCAAAATAGTGCGAGGCGACGATTGCTGCAGCAAGCACGAGGACGGGAAGGGCCGTCGACATCATGCCGACGCCGAGGCCTGCAATGATGGTTGTTGCCGCACCGGTGATGCTCTGGCGGGCGATGCCGATGACCGGTGCCTTGTCGGTGGAGCAGTAGTACTCGGTGATGAGGCCGATCATGACGCCTGCGGCCAGACCGATGATGACGGCATAGAAAACATTCAGCGAGCTGTAGACGATGCCCTCAGCCGTCCAGCTTGCGGGGAGGTATGCTGTGATGAGGAAGTAGCTGAGCACCGCCATGACGATGGATGCTCCGAACTCGCCCATGTTGAGGCCGGTCTGCGGGTTGCCTCCCTCTTTCACCTTCACGAGGAACGATCCGGCGATGGAGACCAGGATGCCGACTGCGGCAAGCACCAGCGGAAGCATGACGGCGGCGATGGGGTTGGGGAACCCGATAGTGTTGAATACGGGGATGAACGCGGCACCGAGCACCATGGTTCCGATGATCGAGCCTACATAGCTCTCAAAAAGGTCGGCGCCCATGCCGGCCACGTCACCCACATTGTCGCCCACGTTGTCGGCAATGGTGGCGGGGTTGCGCGGGTCGTCTTCCGGGATGCCTTCATAGACCTTTCCTGCCAGGTCGGCACCGACATCGGCCGCCTTGGTGTAGATGCCTCCACCCACGCGGGCAAAGAGCGCGATGGACGATGCCCCGAGCGAAAAGCCGGATATGAGGTTGATGACTTCAGCCATGTCCGTGAACATCTGGCTGTAGATGATGAAGAGTCCGGACAGGCCGATGATGCCGAGCCCGACGACGGAAAGCCCCATGACGAGACCGCCCGAAAAGGCGATGTTGAGCGCCTCTCCGAGGCCTGTTCTTGCAGCATGGGTGGTGCGCACATTGGCTTTCGTCGCCACCCTCATACCGAAGTATCCGGCCAAAGCGGAACAGAACGCTCCGACGACGAAGCTCACGGCGATGATCGGGGATGTACCCTCTCTGCCGCTGTTGGCGAAGGCGAGAAGAACTGCAACCGATGCGACGAAGATGACGAGGACCTTGTACTCGCGCTTCAGGAACGCAATGGCCCCGTCGGCGATGTGCCCGGCGATGGTCGACATTTTTTCAGTACCTTCCGGCTGCTTTGAAATCCAGGAGGCTTTGAACAAGGCATACAGCAGCGCAAGTACTCCGGTGAGAGGAATTGCGTACAGCACAGTTGAATTGTCCATGGCTTTTTTTTGTTGGATGTTTGAACGTGCGAACGTGCGAACGTGCGAAATCCACTGTTCCGGTGTGAGGAACAGTAGATCCGGGCTTCAGGGAAGCCGATGCTGCAAAAGGCCAAAGAACAGGACCGGCGTGCCGGCTTATGATGGAGTCTAAGTCATAGTAAAGATGAAATTTACGATTTATGAAGCGGACTGCAAACTTCAGGGCGGGCTCCGGGGCGTTATTCACGGTTCCGATCCTGTTAATTCTTTCGATATGGCGTATCATAAGGGTATATAGGAGGCCCCCCTCCGGGCGGGTTCTCTGCTACTTTTCTTGCCGGCTCCTGGAATGTTTCGTTTATTAACCCTCATGCGACTAAGCAGCATACACCATACTCTTTTCCTTGATTTCTATCGGGCCGACCTCTCGGTTCCGCTGCCGCTTCCTTTGGCTGAAACGGCTGTTTCGGCAGGGTTTCCCTCGCCGGCCGAGGATCATCTCGAAGTTACCCTTGACCTCAACCGGGCCCTCGTCCGCCACCCCGATGCAACCTTCTATGCGCGGGTGAAGGGGAGTTCGATGATCGAGGCCGGCATCGCCGAAGGCGACATCCTTGTCATCGACCGCTCCCTGGATGCGAAGGAGGGCGACATCGCGCTCTGTTTTCTGGATGGGGAGTTCACCGTCAAGCGCATTGCCATGGATGACGGGGTGCTCATGCTCATGCCTGAAAACAGCGCATACAGCCCCATCCGGATCGGCGAGGAGAGCGATTTCCAGGTGTGGGGTATCGTCACGTATGTCATCCACAAGTCCCGCTGAACGGGGAGCGCTTATGTTCGCCCTTGCCGACTGCAACAACTTCTATGTGTCCTGCGAGCGGGTCTTCAACCCCATGCTTTGTGGGCGGCCGGTGGTGGTGCTTTCCAACAATGACGGCTGCGTCATCGCCCGCTCCGAGGAGTCGAAAGCGCTTGGCATAGCGATGGGTACTCCGCTGTTCCGGTGCCGGGATGTGATTGGCCGCCACGGCGTCGCAGTCTTTTCTTCCAACTACCCCCTCTACGGTGACATGTCTTCACGGGTGATGAACACCCTCGGGGCCATGGCTCCGGAGCAGGAGCGCTATTCTATCGACGAGGCTTTTTTCGACCTCTCCGGGTTCCGGCGTTTCGGCCTCAGGGAGCATGCGGCCCTCATGCGACGCACCGTGCTCAAACACACCGGTATCCCCGTCAGCATCGGCATCGCCCATACCAAGACCCTCGCCAAACTTGCAGCGAAGGCGGCCAAGAAAGACCCCTCGTGCGGCGGCGTGCTCATGCTTGAGGGGGCGGACCGGGTGCGCCGTGCCCTTGCGTCCACCCCTCTGGAGGATGTCTGGGGTATCGGTCGGCAGTGGAGCCTGAAACTCGCTTTGCAGGGTATTCAAACCGCAGCCGACTTTGCCGGTATGCCTCCCGCGCTTGTGCGCCGGCTGCTCGGGGTCACCGGCGCAAAGGTACAGGCTGAGCTCCAGGGGCACCGATGTCTCCCGCTGGAGCTTGTCCGGCCCATGAAACAGACCATCTGCACCTCCCGTTCGTTCGGCCGGAACGTTTTCTCGGTTGAGGAACTGCAAGAGGCTGTTGCAAGCTTCGCTTCCCGGGCCGCTTCGAAGCTTCGCCGTGAGGGCTCGACGGCCTCGCTTCTCACCGTCTTCATCTCCACGAGCCCGTTTGCCGCTTCCGCTCTCCGGCGCGAGGCCTCACGCACCGTCTCTCTTCCCCGTGCGGCCGACGATGCCATGACGCTCGTCACGGCCGCCTCCCGGGTGCTCGAGGCGATCTACCAGGGCGGCCACCCGTACCGGAAAGCCGGTGTGCTTCTCGGAGCCATTGCTCCGAAGAACCCTCCGGGAGAGTCATTCCTGCTCTTCGGCGACGAGGGTGAGGGGAGAGCTGAAGCGCTCCAGCAGGTCATGGAACAGGTCAACCTCCGCTACGGAAACGGCAGCATCCGCCTTGCCGCGGAGGACTCCCGGGCCTGGGAGCCGCTTTGCCGGCACATCTCCCCACGCTACACCACTTCCTGGGAGGAGATCCTCCGGGTTCCCTCCGCACCGCAGGCCCCACCCGCTCCCGCTCACAGGTGATCATCAGCGCAAGCCGCCGGACCGACATACCGGCATGCCACGGGGAGTGGTTTATGGAGTGCCTGCGAGCGGGTGAGGTGCTGGTTCCCAATCCCATGCGGCCGAGCCAGGTGAGCCGCATTGCCCTCAACCCCGATGCCCTTGAGGGCATCGTGTTCTGGACGAAAGATCCAGGCCCCTTCATGCCCTTCCTCCCGGAGCTGGACCGCATGGGCTACCCCTACTACTTCCTCTTCACCCTCACCCCCTACGGCACCGACATCGAGCCGTGCCTTCCTCCGAAGCCGCTTCTCGTGGACCGGTTCCGGTGCCTGTCAGAGCATCTCGGTCCTGAACGGGTTATCTGGCGGTACGATCCCGTGATCCTTACCGCACGGATGGACGTCCAGTGGCATCTGGAATCGTTCGCTCACTTCGCCCGTGAGCTCTCGGGTTATACCCGGCACGCCATCATCAGCTTCGTCGACCGGTACCGCAAGACACAGCGGGCGATGCAGGCTCTGGGAACGCTTGAGCTGGATGCTGCAGCGATGGAGGCTGTTGCGGGAGGCTGTGCCCGTATTGCCGCGGAGTGCGGTATGGAGCTTTCCGCCTGCGCCGAGGCGCTGGACCTGTCGCAGGCGGGCGTACGCCCTTCGAGCTGCGTCGACAGGGATCTGCTCCTCCGGATTTCGGGCCGTGCTCAGCTGGACCTTGGGCTCGGGCGGAATAGGGAAGGAGGGAGAAAAAAAGATCCCGGCCAGCGCCACCAGTGCGGGTGTGCGCCAAGCCGGGACATTGGAACCTATGGAACCTGCAGCCACCGCTGCCTCTACTGTTACGCCTCCTAGTCCTCCACCTCTTCCCAGCCGGTGATCATGGCCTTGATGTTGGAGGTGACGGTGTGGCCGGTGGTGGTCATGTAGACGTGCATCACCACGAACCCGATGAGCAGGTAGGCAAGGAGCGTGTGGATGTGGGCCACCGGCTCGAGCCATGCCGGGTTCATGCCGAGGTCTACCAGCTCATTGAAGTAGTAGTAGATGAACCCGAAAATGATCTGCAGCGGCAGGCCGACAAGCGTGAGGCCGAGATAGGTGATACGCTGCAGCGGGTTCAGCCGGGAGATCTCGTTTTTCTTGAACGGGTGCGGCTCGTTGCGGAAGATCCCGATGACATAATAGCGGGCCTGCATGAGGATCTTCTCGACCAGGTTGCCCTCCGTCAGGTACTGGCGGAAGTCACCGGTGGTGATGTACCAGAAGAAGGCCAGGACAATGAAGCTCAAAAGCGCGACGGCAAAAAAGTTGTGCACATGGAATGCCGCTTCGTAGCCCATGATCTTGAAGAGCCCGTGAACCTCCATTCCCGTGAAGAGAAGGCCGAAGATGATGAGGGCCTGCATCCAGTGCCAGAAGCGCTGAAACCGTGCATACAGATAGATTTTCCTCATGCTCTCTCCTCCCGTTCCTTGTGTTTTTTTGTGGTGTAGTAGCGCACGATGCTGTGGATGATGACTCCTCCCAGTGAGCCGACGGTGACGAGGAGTCCGATGATTTCAACGAACAGGTTGACATCTCGGCCGGGAAGGTAGAATCCCGAGAGGTTTTCAAGCCGTCCTCCGCGGGCGTGGCACTCCACGCAGCCGAGCGCATCTTCTTTAGGTGAAACCATGTGCGAAATCGGCCAGAACATTTCGGTTTCTACGAACCCGTAGCTGCCGCTGTACTTAAGCCCGGACTCCCTCATGCCCGCTTCTATCGAGCGCTTCCAGTCGAAGTCCGACCAGTAGGCGCCGGAGCCTTTCGGGCCGAAGAGTTTCGGCTTGACGAAGTGCTTCAGCTCCGTGTCGTAGGGCTGGAGCCCGCGGTGCACCTTGAAGGGCCATATGCGGGAAAGTGTATCGCCGGTCATGCCGGAGGGACGGTTGACCGACACCACTCCTTTGTCGTTGATGGTGGTGTGGAATGTCACGTAGTTCATTTCGCCATTGAACCAGCGGTACTCGGGCCGAGCGTTTTTCTCCCAGCGGAACTCGCCCTTTTTGGTGACGTAGGTCGGCATGCCGGCAGCGTCCTTTTTCGTGATCATTTTTCCCTTTTCGTCGAACTTGCCCGCCTTCGACCAGTCCCACCACATTTTCGTCGGGCGCTCTTTTGCGATATGGGGGATATGGCATGTCTGGCAGGCCACCTTGTCGATATGGTCGTTGAGCTTCTTGTTCTTCCGGTGCGGTTCGAGGCTGTGGCACGAGGCGCAGGATGTCGGGAAGTCGTCGGCCAGGGGATAGTCGAAGCCGTGGGTATCACGAGCCATAGGTGTGTAGCGGCTGCCGGGAACCTGATGTCCTTCGGTTTTATGGCAGTCGACGCAGGTCATGTTCAGCTCGTTTTTGCCCGTCGCCATGTGCACGTCGAGCGAACGCGGCCCCTTTATGAGTGAGCCGTCCAGGTCTCCGTGCTTCACCGCGTCGGCCCCTCCGCCTTCAAAATGGCAGATGCCGCAGTTCTGGCGGTCCGGGTTCTGCACGTTCCGGGCAACGTAGGAGAGGTTTACTTTGGGGTACTTCTTCTTTTCCTGCACCGTCGCCTCGTAGGCGGGGTGGCCGGCTCCGGCGGGCAGCTTTTGGTACGTGCCGGTTCCGTCATGGCAGATGAGGCAGTCGACGTTCTGTTCGCTCCTGAAGTCGAACTGCTTGTCTTTCCATCCGTACCCCACATGGCAGGACGTGCATCGCGCTTCGTTGCTTTCAACGGAGATGCAGAAGTTGTTCACCACGTTTTTCTTGCCGAGCATCTTGCCGTCTTTCATCGGCACTTCCCAGGTCCAGTGCTTGGTGCGGTGGACCTGTTTTGCAGCTTCGGTGTGGCACTCGAGGCAGGCTTTTGTGACTTCGGGCCCGCTTTTGAACTCCCGCTGCAGCTGCCGGAATTTGCTGTGGTCGGCCGTCGAGACCGAGAGAGAGTCCTTGGGGAGGTGGTAGACCGCTCCGGAAAGAGGCCCTGAGGCAAAGAGGATGAGCATAACCGGCAGAATCCGGCCCACGAGCACTTTCATCATGGGTGGTTTGTTTACGGTTGCAAAAGAGAGAGAGAGAGGAAGAATCAATTAGCAGTAATGTACGTATAAGTTTTTTATAAATAACAAGATAACGATTGTTAACGGACTGTATCGGCCAGTCGGAAAGGTTCTTTTTGCGGGGGAAAAGTACGCAGGAATCAGTGCGGGTGCGACGTGGTGGCGACTTTGAGCAGGAGGGGGAGATGGTCGCTGTAGCCGCCGCTGTATTTTCCTCCCTCATAGGTTCTCCAGGGCTTTTTCCCGGATTTTGTGAACATGGGGCGGAAGAAGAAGCAGCTGAACGCACCGGGTTCATCGGTGCGGATGCCGGGGCCGGAGAGCATGCCTTTTGAGACCAGGATCTGGTCGATCCGTTCCCACTGGCCCCGGTAGGAGTAGCTGCCGGGCTGGCTGCTTCCACCCCAGCAGTTGTAGAGGGTGCCGTCCTTGGCTCGTTGGGCCTGCAGACGATTGAGGGTGCCGCGGAGGGTGCGCCTCACCGATCGGTCCTGGGGGCTGTCGTTGAAGTCGCCCATGACGATGATGTCGGCATCCGGGTTCTGGAGGAGGAGGCTGTCGGCCGCAGCCCTTGCCACCCTGGCGGCCATGATGCGTTTCTTCTCAGTCAGGGCGCTGCCGAATGCGCGGGAAGGCCAGTGGTTGAGGATGAGGGTGAAGGGGCGGCCCCGGTTCTTGAACCCGGCGACGATGATGTCCCTCGTTGGACGCCCATCCTGCGGAACGCTGTAGGTCTTCATTCCGGTGAAGTCCAGGCGCTCCGGATCATAGGCGAGCGCGATGTCGATGCCTCTCAGGTCGGGGGAGTCATGGTAGAGGGCGCGGTACCGGGCTCCCTTGATTTTCTGGAGGGCACGGCGGAACACGGCACCGTTCTCAACCTCGGCGAAGGCGAGCACGGCGGGAAGCTGGCCGTAGTCAGGATGGGTGGCGATCGCCTGCATGACGTAGGCGATGCGCATCTCTTTGAGAAGGAGTTTTTTAGGGGTCCAGTGCAGCCGGCCTTCCGGGGTGAACTCCTCGTCGGAGATCCCTGGATCATCCGTCGTGTCGAAGAGGTTCTCGACGTTCCACCACAGGAGGAGCAGGCTTTCGGGGCGGTCATCTACAGTCTTTTCACCGCCTTTGGCCACTCCATGGAGAAGCGAGAGGAGCAAAAAGGCGGAGAGTATTTTTTTCATTGTCATAATCAGTATGCTTTATGTAACTTAATCGGGATTTTTCCAGTTTCAATTTTTATTTCATTCACTGCAGGGGAACGCGGTATGGATCGGAAACGAGATGTCAAGGACCGTGCCAAGGACATTCTTGAAGAGACTCTTGACAGGGAGGCAGTCATCGTCCTGACCAGAATTTCCGAAGAGATGCAGCTGGTATTCGAAGCCCATCCGGAGCCCTCTCTGGAGGATGTCGAACGTATTGTCACGGCTTTTTTTCTTGAGAAGGGCAAGACAGAGCCGTTTATCGAAGACTGGATCCATACCTCCTGTGAGCACAGTCGCTCGCGAGGGCTGGATGACAGAGACCAGCCGAAAGCCATGCTCTCCGACCTCGGAGTGTTCCGGTTCATGAGTTTCCTCAAAGATCGCGGCCTAACCGACGACCAGATCACGATCGTGCTTACCGGCGCGGTACAGCAGGCTGCTTCAGAGCGTACGGACGGGCGCTGAGCAAATCCTCTTTCCACCTGCGCCCCAGAGGGCGCCGCCATCCTTTTTCACCCGTTTGTTATCACCTACTCACCAACGTAACCGCATAATGAAAAAGACAACGCTCCTCCATGAAGGCAAGGCAAAGAAAGTGTTCCTGACCGATGAAGCTGATCTCGTCATTCAGGAGTTCAAGGACGACGCCACCGCATTCAACAACAAGAAAAAGGGCACTATAGCAGAAAAGGGGGTGGTGAACAACGCCATTTCCTGCAAGCTCTTCACCATGCTGGAAGGCGAGGGGGTCCGCACCCATCTGGTAGAAAAACTCTCCGACCGCGACATGCTCTGCAAGAAGCTTGATATCATCAAGGTCGAGGTTGTCGTGCGAAACATCGCCGCAGGTTCTCTGGTGAAGCGCTACGGGTTTACGGAAGGAAGTGTGCTCCGGGAGCCCATCGTCGAGTTTTACCTCAAGAACGACGATCTCGACGACCCGTTGATGAACGAATCGCATGCCGTGGCTCTCGGTGTGGCCAGCCTTGATGAACTTGCCGTGCTTGGAACACGCGCCCTCCGGGTCAACGAGGTGCTGAAGCCCTTTTTTGCCGGCGTGAAGCTCAAGCTTGTCGATTTCAAGCTAGAGTTCGGCCGCCATCACGGCGAAATCCTGCTCGGCGACGAGATCAGCCCCGACACCTGCAGGTTCTGGGACCTCGAGACCAACGAAAAGCTTGACAAGGACCGGTTCCGCCTTGATCTTGGCGGCATTGAGGATGCCTACAGCGAAGTGCAGAAGCGGGTACTCGGCTCAGGGGCGCTTTCATGATGGAACCTGCGATACAGTGGCTGCAGCAGGCAGACCCTCTTTCGGTCTACCTCCTGCTGTTCCTTGTCGCTTTCCTTGAAAACGTCATTCCCCCGATTCCGGGGGACGTGCCGGTGGCTTTTGTCGGCTACATGATCTCCTTCAGCACGATTTCGATGGGCTGGTCGCTTTTATCGGCCACCCTCGGTTCCACGGCCGGGTTCATGCTGCTTTTCCTCTTCAGCCGGGGGCTCGGCGTCCGTCTCTATGCCGACGATGCAGGGCCCGTGAAGCACTGGCTCTCCCGCAGTCTCCACAAGCTTTTCCCCCCCGGTGACATGGTGGTCCTGCGCAGGAAGTTTTCCCGGCACGGCTACCTTGCCGTCCTGGTAAACCGGTTCCTGTTCGGTTCACGGGCCGTCATTTCCATCATGGCGGGCCTCATGCACCTGCATGTGCCCCGGGTTCTTCCGGCCGCATTTCTGAGCTCGCTCCTCTGGAACCTGCTCCTGCTCTACGGCGGCTACTTCCTTGGCAGCAACTGGCAGGAGGCCTCAGGCTATCTTGCGCTCTACAGCGTGCCTATCACGATTCTTTTCGCGCTCTTCCTTTTTTTCGCCCTCCGCAGATTTCACAGGGAGAGAAAGCGCGAAGGTGAGTGAGTTTTTTTTGTTATTTCTGCCAAGCCCTTTAACTTTCGGCTTACCGGGCAAGAGCCACTGAATTTCCCTTTATTTTTCATACACGAACGCAGTACTACTCCCCATGGCAACTTTAAAGCGCTATCCTGCTGAAAAAAAAGGCGAGCTACTTGAGCTCGGCTCACTTGAAGACCTCAAGGCTATGGCCCGCCAGGTCCGCCGCGACATCGTCCGCATGCTCTCAATGGCCAGTTCCGGCCATACCGGCGGCTCCCTTGGCATGGCAGACATTTTCACAGCCCTTTACTTCAGGGTTCTCCGCCACCGCCCCCATGATTTCTGGGACCATGGCGACCAGGACCTGCTGTTCCTCTCCAACGGGCACATCGCTCCGGTATGGTACAGCGTCCTTGCCCGTTCAGGATACTTTTGCCTCTCGGAGCTCGGTTCCCTCCGCCAGCTCAACTCCTATCTCCAGGGCCATCCGACGTGTGAGGCAGGGCTTCCCGGCATCCGCATCGCGTCCGGCTCACTCGGCCAGGGTCTTTCGGTTGCAACGGGAGCCGCGCTCGGCCAGCGCATGAACAGGCAGGGTGGACATGTCTTCTGCCTCATGGGAGATGGCGAGTGCCAGGAGGGCCAGATCTGGGAGGCTGCGATGAGTGCCGCCCATTACGGCCTCGGCAACATCATCGGCATCGTCGACTACAACAACCAGCAGATTGACGGAGAGGTGGAAAACGTCATGGGTATCGAGCCCTTCGCAGACAAATGGCGTGCATTCGGCTGGAACGTCTATCACTGCGACGGCAACGACATCGAGGACTTTGTCGCCACCGTCGAGAAGGTGAAGCTGGCGGCAGCCCCGAACCCTTCAGTCATCCTTGCTGTCACCATCATGGGCAAGGGGGTTCCGTTCTTTGAAGGCACCATGGAGGACAATACCAACTGGCACGGCAAGCCGCCCTCGAAGGACGATGCCGAAAAAGCGCTTGCGATCCTCGAAGAGACCCGCTTCGGCGATTTCTAGGGCAACGGGCCTCCAGTGCAGATCATCGCGGGCAGATACCGGGGCCGCAGGATAACGACTGCCCCCCTGCAGGATGTTCGTCCGTGCAGCAGCAGGGTGAAGAAGTCGATTTTTGACATCCTTCACTCCAGAATGGATTTCGAAGGGTCCTGTGTGCTCGACCTTTTTGCAGGCTTCGGTTCCCTTGGCTTTGAGACCCTGAGCAGGGGAGCCACCAGGGTCACCTTCGTCGACCGTCATCCCGTTTCGCTCCGCTCCCTCCGGAAAACGGCAGGAGAGCTCAAGGTGGAAGAGATGGTCTCTATTGTGAATGAAGACGTCACCCTGTTTCTGCAGACGGAGACCGGTTCCTTCGACCTGATATTCGCTGACCCCCCGTATGCATGGGAAGACTATCCCAGGCTGATTGAGGGCATTATGGCAGGAAGCCTCCTCGAAGAAGATGGCTGGCTGCTCATCGAGCACGATGCGCACGGTGATTTTTCCCTTTCGCCCTACTACTCGTTCCACCGTGACTACGGTATGACGAGAATTACTTTTTTTCAGCATTGAATTCCCTGCACCATGAAAAAGAAAGCCATATATCCAGGCACGTTTGACCCGTTTACCAACGGACACCTCGACGTACTGGAGCGGGCGCTGACGATTTTCGAGGAGGTAACGGTGCTCATTGCCGAAAACAGCAATAAAAACACCCTCTTTACGGTGGAGGAGCGGATGGACGCAATCCGCGAAATCACCATCGGTATGGACGGGCTGCATGTGGAAGTGCTGCATGATGGTCTTTTGGCCGAATATGCCCGTGACGTGGGCGCCAATGCCATCATCAGGGGGGTGCGCCAGGTAAAGGACTTCGAGTACGAGTTCCAGCTCTCGCTTTTGAACCGCCACCTGAATCCCGATGTGACCACCGTCTTTCTCATGCCGAATGTCAAGTACACCTACATCGCCTCCTCCATCATCAAGGAGGTCGCAATGCTTGGCGGTGACGTCAGCAAGTTCGTGCACCCTTCCGTGCTCTCGATGCTGCACCGCAAACGAAAAGAACTGAAACCTAACACCACATCATAAACGAATAACAGACCACTATGCCGACCACCACTTCGCCTGCAGAAAAATACCTGACACGCCGGGTCAGGAGCATGCAGGAATCGCAGACCATGAGGATTTCAGCACTTGCCAACGCCATGAAGGCCGAGGGCAAGGATATTGTCAGTCTTTCAGCCGGGGAACCTGATTTCCCGACCCCTGACTTCGTCAACCTGGCCGGCATCGAGGCCATCCGTTCCGGCTTTACCCGTTACACGGCCAACTCCGGCATCCCCGAGCTGAAAAAAGCCATTGTGGAGAAGTTCCGCCGCGACAACGGCCTGGAGTTCCAAACGAACCAGGTCATGGTGAGCAACGGCGGCAAACAGACGCTTGCCAACACGTTCCTCGCCCTCTGCGAGGAAGGCGATGAAGTGCTTATTCCGGCCCCGTTCTGGGTCAGCTTCCCCGAAATGGTTCGCCTGGCAGGTGCAACCCCGGTAACGGTTCCGACCTCGATCGAAAACGGCTACAAGATGACTCCCGCCGACCTTACGGCTGCCATCACCCCTGCAACCCGCATGCTGGTCCTGAACTCTCCCTCGAACCCTTCAGGCTCTGTATATAGCGAGGCGGAAGTGCGTGCGCTGATGGATGTGCTCAAAGGCCGCGAGATCTTTGTCCTCTCCGACGAGATGTACGACATGATCGTTTACGGCGGCGTCAAGGCGTTCTCGCCCGCCCGCATCCCCGAAATGAAGGAGTGGGTGATTGTCAGCAACGGTGTTTCGAAAACCTATGCCATGACCGGCTGGCGCATCGGCTACCTCGCCGGCCCCAAATGGATCATCGATGCCTGCGACAAGATCCAGTCGCAGACCACCTCGAACCCCAACGCCATCGCACAGAAAGCTGCTGTCGCCGCCCTCGAGGGCGATCAGTCGGTTGTCGAGGAGCGGAGGCGTGAGTTTGAAAAACGGCGCGACTTCATGTTCCATGCCCTCAACGCCATTCCCGGCGTGGAGGCAACGCTTCCTGAGGGTGCATTCTACATCTTCCCCTCCATCAGGGGCATCATCGGCAGGACGCTTGGCGGAAAGGTGATGAAGGATTCGGCAGACGTGGCCGAGTACCTCCTCAAGGAGCATTACGTGGCGACGGTTCCGGGTGACGCGTTCGGTGCCCCCGAAAACCTCCGCCTCTCCTATGCGGCCTCAATTGCCTCTCTGGAGGAGGCTGTCCTCCGCATCAGCCGCGCATTCCAGTGAGGACTTGATGCTGTATGTCCGGCGCAGCAGGCTGTACACCCTCTGGTTCGGCTGGTACTCGCGCCGGCAGTTCAGGCGGTTTTTCAACTCCGTGAGGGTGTTGCTGGACCCCGCCCTCAGGGAGATGGACCTCCGTGTGCCCGTCATCTTCCACTGCAACCACGCATACTGGTGGGACGGGTTCTGGTCGCAGCTCCTCACAGAGGAGTACTTCTGCCAGAACCTTCACATCATCATTGAAGAACGACAGCTCCAAAAGCACCGGTTCTTCACCCGTCTCGGGGCATTTTCACTCAACAGGGAGAACCCTCGCAGTGCGGCCCGGACTCTCTCCTATGCGGCCGAACTGCTCCTTGCCCCCTCCGAGAGGCAGAACGCGCTCTGGCTCTTCCCGCAGGGAAGGATCGAGCATGTCGACCGGCGCCCGCTCGGCTATTACCGCGGGGCGGCCTCCATCGTGAAGCGTGTTCTGGAATCCAGAGAGAGCATTTACCTTGTTTCAGTTGTCAGCCGGATTGAATATCTTGAAGAACAGAAACCTGAGCTGTTCCTGTCGATCGCTCCACCAGAGAAAGTCACCCGGGAAACGTTTCCTGGCACGGAGCGGCTGACCGGCCTCCTTGAGGAGGAAACTTCGGCCCGGCTCGACACGCTCAAAGAGAACGTCATAGCCCGCCGGCTTGAGGGGGCCCGTACCCTTCTTAGGGGAAAGGCTTCGATAAACCGGCGGATTGAAACCTTAAGGCGCTTTTTGCGCCCCATACATTAAGGCGCTTTTTGGCGCCTCACCTAAGGAGTGAAATAACGACTATGGGTAATGTTGTATGCAGCTGCCTTCAGGGCGACAACGCACAGGTCAGGCTGCGGCTTTCACAGCTGCTGCACAGCGAAGTCGAAGAACTTTACTCCGGCTCCGCTGATGAGGTGACCGGCGTAGAGGGAGATATCTGTGAAGTCGAGCTTGCAGGCTGTCTCCGTGACTTTTTCCTGAACAACACAGCCGTGCCGCTCGATGTCGGCCAGGAAGTCATCGTGGAGTCAGACGGGGGGTATGATTTCGGTATGGTCTATTCGACGGGCCGGATAGCCCGCAAGAAATTCGTTCTCAAGGGGCTCGACCGGAAGCATGAAACCCGTCCGGTAATCCTTCGTCTGGCTACCCCCGAGGATCTCGTGATGCTTAAGGATGTGATGAAAAAGCAGGATGAGATCCGTGACGTCTGCATTGCGAAGGTACGGCGCCACGCCCTTGAGCTGAAACTGGTCGACGTGGAGCTGCGCATGGACCAGCAGAAGCTTTCCATCTACTACACCTCGTCGCACCGCGTCGATTTCCGCAACCTTGTGCGCGACCTTGCCGGGGAGTTCCGTGCAAGGATCCAGATGGTGCAGATCACGACGCGCGAGGAGGCCCGGCGCGCCAATGCGTTCGGCCCCTGCGGGTGCATGCTCTGCTGCTCGAGCTGGCTCCAGAAGATCCATGCCAATCCGTTTGCCGACAAGACCCAGTATGCTGATACCGGCAATGCCGACAGCCACGCCTTCAACATCACCGGTCTCTGCAACAAGCCGAAATGCTGTCTCGGGTTCAGTAAAAACGATCCGGCCGCTTCCTCCTGCAAGGGGCCGCAACTGCCCGTCGCCGGCACATTGCTCTCGACCCCCGACGGCCCGGCCGTCATCGACAGCGTCGACTTGGAGAAGAAAGTGGTATGGATCGTTTATGAAGCGGGTTCGCGCAAACGCCGACTGCCGCTCGAACGCTTCAACGCCATGTTCCTTCAGAAACGGGAGCGCCGCAGCTGAGGGTTGCGGGGGGATCCACCGTCCTAGTACAAACAGTTTTTACCAGCTTTTTCCAGATTCAGTTTTTATGGCCCAGTTCAAAAGAACGCTTGTCACTACCGCTCTTCCGTATGCAAACGGTCCTGTCCATCTCGGCCATCTTGCCGGCGTATACCTTCCGGCCGACATCTATGTCCGCCACAAGCGCCTGAAAGGGGAGGAGGTTCTCCATATCGGCGGTTCAGACGAGCACGGCGTGCCGATCACCATTACGGCGGAGAAGGAAGGCATCAGTCCGCGTGACGTGGTCGACCGGTACCACCGGATGAACCTTGAGGCGTTCCTGAAGTGCGGCATTTCATTCGACTGTTACGGCCGCACCTCATCGGAACTCCATCATGAAACCGCCCAGGAGTTCTTCCTTGAGCTGGAGCGGAAGGGGATTTTCAACCGCAGGACCGAAAAACTCTTCTACGACGCCGAAGGCGGGCGCTTCCTCTCGGACCGCTATGTGAGCGGTACCTGCCCCATCTGCGGCAGCACCGAAGCCAGCGGCGACCAGTGCGAACAGTGCGGCACGCACCTCAGCCCGATGGAGCTCATAAACCCGAAAAGCAAGATCTCCAACGCCACCCCGGAGCTACGCGACACCCTCCACTGGTATTTTCCGCTCGGGCGCTACCAGGCTGAACTTGAGCGGTTCGTCAACTCCCACGAGGATGACTGGCGCCCGAACGTCCTCAACTACACCCGCACCTGGCTCAAAGGGGGCCTCAACGACCGGGCCATCACGCGCGACCTCAACTGGGGCATCAAGGTGCCGCTCGGCGAGGCGGAAGCGGTAGGCAAGGTGCTCTATGTGTGGTTTGACGCCGTCCTTGGCTATATCTCCTTCACCCGGCAGTGGGCTGAGGAGCAGGGCGACCGGGATCTCTGGCGGCACTGGTGGCAGGACCCCGAAACCCGTCTCGTGCAGTTTATCGGCAAAGACAACGTTGTCTTCCATACCCTCATGCTCCCCGCCATCCTCATGGCCTGGAACGAGGGTCGGGAGGATGGGATATACAACCTCGCCGACAACGTGCCGGCATCCGAGTTCATGAACTTCGAGGGCCGGAAGTTTTCCAAGTCGCGCAACTACGCCGTCTATCTCGGTGAGTTCCTCCAGAAGTTCCCTGCCGATACCCTCCGCTACAGCATCGCGATGAACTACCCGGAGAACAAGGATACCGATTTCAGCTGGACCGACTTCCAGAACCGTACCAACGGTGAACTGGCCGATACGCTTGGCAACTTCATCAAGCGCTCAATCGACTTCACCAACTCGCGCTTCGGGGGCGAAGTGCCGCACAGCTGCACCGTTCAGGAGTGGGAAGGGCTCGGTATCGACTGGTACGCCACCCAGAGCCAGCTCGACCAGGCTTACGAGGGGTTCCATTTCAGGGAGGCCGCAACCATCGCAATGGACATTGCGCGTGCAGCCAACCGTTTCCTTACCTCGGCAGAGCCCTGGAAAGCCATAAAGACCGATCCTGAAGCTGCCGGAAGGACCATGGCGCTCTCGCTGAATCTCTGCCATGCACTCTCCATTGCCCTTTATCCTGTCATTCCCGAAACCTGTGACCGCATCCACAGGATGCTTGGCTTCAAGGGTGGAGTGGACGGCCTTGTACGCAAATGTGAGCCCATCCTCAAGACACTTCTTGAGCCAGCTCTTCCGATGGGACACAAACTCAGCCCCGAGAGTGAAATCCTGTTCAGAAAGATTGAGGACCAGGAGATACAGCCCGAACTCCAGAAGATCGAGCAGCTCGTCCGTGAAGCCGAAGCGCGCGAAGCGGGAGCCATTGAGGTGAAAATGGAGTTCAAGCCGGCAATCGGGTTCGACGACTTCCAGAAAGTCGACCTTCGGGTCGCCACGGTGAGGGCCGCCGAAAAGGTCAAAAAGGCTTCGAAACTGCTTAAGCTGCAGGTGCAGGTCGGCTCAACCCAGCGTCAGGTGCTTGCCGGCGTTGCCGAACACTACAGCCCGGAAGAGATGGTAGGCAAAAACGTGCTGCTTGTAGCCAACCTTGCGCCCCGCACCATCCGCGGTGAGATTTCCGAAGGGATGCTGCTTGCCGTCGAGGGTGAAGGGGGGCGGCTTTTCATGGTTGAACCGCAGGGAGCGAAAATAAATGGCCAGAGTGTGCAATAATAATTTGGAAATGATTCGGGATTCCGTACATTGTGCATACAAACACCGTGGGGTGGAGCAATTGGTAGCTCGTCGGGCTCATAACCCGAAGGTTGCAGGTTCAAGTCCTGTCCCCACCACAAAGCAGAAGCCGGTCCTCATAAGGGGAACCGGCTTTTCGCGTTTTCCGCGGTGGGGGAGCCGGTCGAGCTGGTTTCCTCCGGCTTTTCTTCCTGCTCGTTTTTTCCCTTTCATAATTACCTCTCTCATCATCGCTCTCTTTCTCGTTCCGGGCTCGCTGATTCAGTGGGAGCGCGCCGAGGCAGGAGAGCAGCTGCTCTCTGGCATCGACAGTCTGGAGGTAACCGGCTGCAGTGATCTTAAAGGCCTCCGGGTGGGCCTTATCACCAATGCGGCTGCACGGACCAAGAGCGGGGAGCAGGGGTATCGGATGATGCTCCGCCAGGGGGTCCTTCTCCGCTATCTTCTTTCACCAGAGCATGGGTTCGCCCTCGATGTGGAGGCTGGAGAGAAGGCCGGGGGAGCGGTTCTTTCCGGTAGCCTCCCGGTCCATTCGCTCTACGGGGCCTCGCGCCGACCCGATCCCTCGCTGCTTCGGGAGGTCGATATCCTGGTGTTTGATCTCCAGGATGTCGGTGTGCGCTGCTATACCTATATCTCCACCATGAAGTATGCCATGGAGGCATGCAGCGAGGCGGGCATTTCCTTCATGGTGCTCGACCGCCCCAACCCCATTTCACCGCTTGGGAGGGGAGGGTTCATGCTCGAACCCGCATCCACCTCGTTCGTCGGTTCTCTCGATGTGCCTTTCCTCCACGCCATGACGGTCGGTGAAATAGCCCTTTTCATCAAAAAAAGGTACTGCCCGGATCTGTCGCTGAGGGTCGTGAAAATGAGCGGGTGGGACCGCGGGCGCTTCGGCGATCAGTTTTCCGGCTATAGTTTCCGGAGCCCCTCCCCGAACATCCGGAGTGTTGAGGGGGCCATCCTCTATCCTGCAACGGTGTTTCTTGAGGCAACCAACGTCAGTGAGGGCCGCGGGACAGGCCATCCCTTCATGCAGTTCGGTGCGCCCTTTATTGACGGGGAACAGCTCGCCCTGCGTCTGAATCTGTACGCTCTTCCGGGCGTCCGCTTCAAGGCGGTACGGTTTGTCCCTACGTCGTCGAAGTTCAAGGGCGAGGAGTGCCGGGGTGTGCGGCTGCAGGTGACCGATCGCGACGTGTTCGATCCCTTCATGACCGCTTCCGTCATACTCTCTCTGCTCCATAACCGCTACCCGCAGGAGTTCGGCATCGACCGCCACCGGACTTTCTTCGACCGCCTTGCCGGCACGCCCCGGTTCCGTGAAATGATCACCTCCGGCATGACGCCCCGCGATATCGTGGCTGAAAGCCGGCGTGAGGCTGAGGGTTTCCGGCCCCTTCTGCTGTATCCCTGAGGGTTTCCTTCCGTAAAAAGGCTCCCGCAAGAATACAGGGGACTCATGACCGGGAGCAGACAGAAAGAAGACAGAAGTATCTCCAGCTGTTACGAATGCGAGGCCTGAGGTCATTTATGGTCGTTGTTCCGGACACCCGGCATTGCAGGATTTGGCGATGAGTGCCGCCGCCAGTCTCGTCTGTTGGTACATGATCGTATAGAACCCGACGTGGTCCGCTTTCTTGAGAATGCCGCAGACCCGTGAGGGCTGGAGGACATGAACGCGCGGCAGGGGAGCCCCAACAGGCATACCATGGTCTTCAAAGGGCTATCGCGGCACGCCCTTTTGGCTGTTCATACCCTTTTTTGAAAGCAGCACCTGCCAGAGCTGGATGTTGCGGGCCCTGAAGGCTCCTGCAAAGCTCAGGAGATAGTAGTTCCACATTCTTCTGAATGTGTCGGAGTAGTGGTGGCGGAGTTGTGGCCAGGCGGTTTCGAAGTTGTGGTGCCATTCCATGAGGGTCCGGGCGTAGTCCAGGCTGAATACGTGCCAGTCTTCAAGCATGAACCGCCCTTCGTAGGCCCCGGTGATCTGGCTTGCGGCAGGGAGCATGGAGTTGGGGAAGATGTACTTTTCACTCCACGGGTCGCCGCTTGTCGAGGGCCTGTTGGTGCCGATGGTGTGGAGGAGTGTGACACCGTCTTTTTTGAGGCAGCGATTCAGGGTGTCGAAGTAGGTTCGGTAGTTGCGGTACCCTACGTGCTCGAACATGCCGATGGAGTAGATACGGTCAAAGGTTTTCCGGATGTCGCGGTAATCCATGAGCTCTATCTGTACATCTCTTGTGCGGCATCGCTCCCGTGCAAGGCGGTGCTGTTCGCCGGATATGGTCACCGCCGTAACCTCCACCCCGTACTCCTCGGCTGCGAACTTTGCCGCCCCTCCAAAGCCGCATCCGATATCGAGCACCTGCATGCCGGGCTTGAGGTCGAGTTTATTGAATACGAGCCGGAGTTTCTGTTCCTGCGCCTGTTCGAGCGTATCGGCATCCTTCCAGTATCCGCAGCTGTACATCATCCTGCTGTCGAGCATGGCCTGGAACAGGTCGTTGCCGGTATCGTAGTGCGTTCTGCCGACGGTCCATGCCCTCCGGGGTGCCTGGCGGTTCATCAGCCTTCCGAGGCTGTGCTCCAGGAACCCCCGGAAGCCTGATACCTTTTTGTCGACGCCTGCCCGGAGCACCCTGTAGATGAACTCATCAAGGGCGCGGCAGTCCCACCATCCCTCCATATAGGATTCACCGGCTCCGAGATGGCCGTCGGTGAGTATGCGGCGATAGAAACGTCTGTCGTGGACCTTGATGTCCCAGGGTTCCGGCCCGTTCACCTGGATGCCGGCAGGCTGGAGCAGGCGCTCCACATGGCTCCGGCACAATGAAAAATCCCCCATGGCATAGACTCCTTTGCAGTCTTTCCTCGGGGGATGTTGCGGTCAGTTACTCCGGTATTGAAGGGGCCATCGTTCAGGCCCGTGTGCTTTTCTTTCCGTTTCTGCCGATCGTGGGTCCGGCGGTTTTTTTCGGACGACCTCTCTTCTTGCTCCCTTCGCCTTCAACCCGGTCATCGCCGGTCAATTCTTCTTCATCATCATCGAAAGATGATACGCCCATATCATCTTCATCGATCACACTGTCAATGTCGTTCTCGTGGAGCAGGTCCAGCTCGTCACCGACTTCGTCCGGGTGGTCGTATGCTGCGGATTTAGATTTTGCGCGCGAGCAGCGCCGGGTTTTCATGGCGGGTTCGACCAGCGTCACCACCTCGTTGATCGATGAGAATATATAGAGCTGCTTGTCGAGGTTGGTGAGTTTGAGAAGATCTTTGATCTGTTGGCAGAGAGCGACGAATATAGCGAGCCCGTGGGCATGGTTGGCAAGCTGATGGGTGAGGAGTATGGAGCTGATGCCGCATGAATCGATCGCCTTGACATGGCTGAAGTCGATGATGAGGTTGGTGCTGCCGCTTTCTATGAGATCCTCTACGGCTTTCTTGTACGAGGTGCCGTGCCGGAAATCAAAGACGGTTTCCTCGATTTTCAGAATGGTCAGTTCCTTGCGGTTCGATACTGAGTGCTTCATTGTAAATTCCTACGATAAAACCTGTAAGATATTACGGGCAGAACCTGTTAAGACTTTCCCGGAAACAGCCGGTCTCCTCCTTGTCCCACAGAATTATTATAGGCAAAAAATCCACACACAAAGAATTTTTTTTATGCGCTGAAAATGCCGCACCTCGTGGTGATTCCTACCAGTTGTACCCGAATTTCAGGCGGTAGGAGAGGTCCCAGGGTTTGATGTTTTCCCCGACGTCGCCGCTGTACTCGGCCTTGAGTTCCGCACTGGTGCTGAATCCTCCCCGGATCGGGATTTTCAGGCCGGTCCAGGTGTCGAGGATGACACCCGAGAGGCTCTCAACGTTCACGAGGCCTTTCTGGTGATGGTAGAGCTCGAGGGTGTCAGTAAGGAGCGTGTGGCTGCAGTCAAGCGACCAGGAGCCGGCCATGTAGTTGTTGCCGGGTATGGCCGTGAACCGCTCACTCACCAGATCCGCTCCGAGTTCGGTGCTGAGGCGGGTTTCGGGGGTGTGGATGAACTGGAGCCCGAGATAGGGGCCGGCGGCGAAGCGGAGGTCGAGTCCAGCGATGCGGTCGGTCTTGAAGTCCACCTTCGCGCCGTAGTAGCGGAGAGGGGAGGCGATGTGGTCGTATTTGGCGAGCACGTACCATTTGTCGTTCGTCGTTTCTCTTTCCGTGGTGTCGTACTCCAGTTCACCTGACAGCTTTACCCGGTGGCGGAGATGCCGCCACTCCATGGCTGTGTCTACATCGGCTTCGTCAGATCGCGTATTGCCCCGGTCTAAGTTCAGCGACAGTGCGGCCTCGCCTTTGAAGAGGTGTCCATCGCCGGTCACCCACGCTTCGGGGTTGATCTGCTGCACCGGCAGCAGATCGGCCTGCACGAGGGCGGTGGACTCCATGATCCTGCCGTCTTCCAGAAGGATGCGCATGGGTTTCTCTGTGGCTCCGTCTGGCAGGCATCAACACGATTGCTTTGCAGGGCAGTGTGTATACTTCGACGGCCCTCAGTTCCAGTACTGATCGTTATATTGTATGGCTTTCAGCCTTTTTCGGTGCCACCTTGATCCTGTTTCTGGTCAGCCTGATCCTGTTCTTTTCCAGCAGATCGCGGTATTTTCTGTTTTTTGCACTCTATGTTCTTAGCATCTTCTTGTCGCTCGTGATCATTACCGGCATGGATGCGTTTTTCTTTCCTGATTGGTTAAGGCCCTATAGCGCCCTCATGCTGCGGGCCAGTCTTGGCTTTCTGCTTTTGGCATTCACTCTCTTTATTGCTGAGCTGTTTCAGGAGAAGATGACGGCACTGGTTTGGAGGTACTTCCGCCTCCTGGCTTTCCTGGCCCTCCTGACGCTTGCCGCCAGTCCCTTCGTATTCTTTGGCAGTGTGGCCTCAGTGGTGATGATGATCTTTGTGGGGGTGATTCCTGTGCTTGTATGGTTGAGTTTCAGGATGATGCCGTCGGTGCTCTCAGGTCTTGTGTCTGCTTTCGTGTTGCTTTTGAACATGAGTGGCTACTTTGTCTATTATTTGCATTTGATCGGCATCATCGCAGATTCCATCATTGCAACATATGCCGTGGAGGCATCAATGATGCTGCATGCTTTTTCAATATTGCCTGCCCTTGTGGTCCGCCTCTGGCAATCAGAGCGAAGGCGGGTAGAAGATACGAAGATGACAGCGCTGGAGGCAGAGGCACTTGCCGAAAAGATCAGAAAGGAGCTCTCTATCTGCAACGCCCGGCTGGAAGTATCACTTGCCGCAGAGCGATCGGCTACCCAGCGCATCGAGACCTTTCTGTCTATTGTGTCACATGATTACCGGGCACCTCTTGCCGTCATCAAGGGGAATGTGGATCTTATTTCCCGGGTTGAGCGGGAGGAGGGACGCTCGGAAGATCCCTCTGTAATCAAGATCCAGCGCGCAGTGAAGCGCCTGAATGAGCTGATGGATGTGTCGCTTGCAAAGAGCCGTCTTTTAAGGGATGATGATCCCGGGCATGCAACGGAACTTGAAGTACGGCAACTGGTGCAGGAACAGGTTGCTGCAGTCAGGCTCTTATGGCCCGACCGCACGATAGATATCGAGATGGGCGTAAACCATGATGAACCCTCCCCTGTTGCCGGCCTGTTCGATATCGTACTGTATAATCTTCTTGACAATGCATTGAAATATTCTCCGCAGGATACATCTGTTACGGTCAGCTGTGCTGTTCGTGACCGGGTGGTGGCGCTCTGTGTCAGCAATGTTACCTTGTCCGACTTTCATGAACAGTCCGAGCGCCTTTTCGAACAGTTCATTCGTGGAGGCAATGCCGTTGGCAGCGCGGGAGCCGGTCTTGGCTTATGGGTGGTGCGACAGATCGTTGAACGCCATGGCGGGCAGGTGTTCCTGAAGCGCCTGAAAAACCGGAAAGTCATTGTTGATGTGCTTTTGCCGCTTTCATCGTGAGTTGTCACCGATTTCTTTATAACAAAGGTTGTAGCACCAATGGTACCACTCTTTCCCCTTCCCTCTGACGGATCACGCGGTATTCTGATTGTGGAAGATGATGCTGATCTTGCAGACAGCCTGGCCGCGTATCTCAGGTTCGACGGCTATGTAGTGACGGTCGTCGGATCGGCTTTTGCCTGTTACCGCGCGCTAGGGGTGACAGGTTATGCATTGGCCATTCTTGATCTGTCACTCCCGGATCAGGACGGCCTGGTGCTGGCAAAATACCTGCGCTTCAACACCTCGATGCGCATCATCATCCTGACTGCCCGTACCTCGATTGATGACAGGGCCATGGGGTATGATGCAGGGGCGGACGAGTACTTTGGCAAGCCAGTTGATTTTCAGGAGCTTTCAGCTGCTGTATCGAGGCTGCTGATGTCGAGCGGGGCGGATGATGGGGTAGCTTCTCATGGCTGGACACTCCTAAACTCTACCTGGGAGCTGGTTTCCCCCATGGGGGATCGTTATGTACTCACTTCGAAGGAGTTTTCTCTTGTACAGGCCCTTGCTTTCGGAATCGGCGTGGTGGTACCTCATGAAGAGTTGCTGAGGGCGCTCGGCTATACCAATGACGAATATGGCAGGCGGTCACTTGAAACGATAATGTATCGCTTGCGTAAGAAAATTACCCAGGATGATGGCATCCCCATAAAAACATCGCATGGTAGCGGTTACACATTCACTGCGCCACTTGCTCTGGTGTGAGAAAATGTGAGAATTTATGTGTTTTATTATGGCGTTTTCCTTTCCATGTTAGAAGGGGTGTATCAGGTGTGATACAATTTCTTATGATGGATAAAGGGAGTTCGCATTGCTTGCATTTCTTCATTATACCCCTAAACCTCAAACCCTCAATGAGGTTCTTCTTGCCGAAGCGGGCGCATCGGCTACCCGTTCGGTACGTATCGGGCAGCAGGAGTGGATGGCTGCCAATCTTTCAGTTCCAGTGTTTCGCAATGGCGACCCAATTGCTGTAATAAATGATTTCGATACATGGAGCCAGGCAAGAGAGCCTGCCATGTGTTGTTATTCCGGAGATACGGGATTGTCAGGATTATATGGCTGCCTGTATAACTGGTATGCCGTTACTGATCCGCGGGGGTTGGCCCCGGAAGGGTGGCGTGTTCCAGCCGATCAGGACTGGAATGCCTTGATTGATGCTGTCGGCGGCGACAGGTACGCCGGTATCGTGCTGAAGATGAAGAAGACGCCGTTATGGAAATCGCCTAATTATAACGCGCATGACATGGTCGGGTTCGGAGCGCTTGCCGGCGGTTATCGTGATATGTATGGCGTATATCATTTCCTTCGTTCCTACGGGTATTACTGGTCGTCAACATTTTGTCGCAAAAACTTTGCCTGGTGCAGGAGGTTCGGGTACTCGGAAACGAGCGTTCAGCGCCTTGCCTCAGTGGTTGGTTCTGCCATGTCGGTGCGCTGCGTCAGGGATATTTCGCAGGGGCGACCTCTTGAGTTTCTTGACATCGGAGAAGGCATATGAATGAAAACGCAAAGAATGAACACGAAAATACTGCAGGGCTGAGAAATCCTTCAGCTGAGGATAGGTTCCATTCGGTTCAGATTGGCGGGCAGGAATGGATGGCCGGGAACCTTGATGTCGGCACATTCCTCAACGGTGATTCCATCAATCTGGTGCAGGAGGGTCGTGAGTGGGAGCATTGTGCGCGGAATGCGATTCCGGCCATGTGCCGGTATACGGGTCACGAAGATGACGGTGGTACGGATTTTGGTGCCCTCTATAACTGGTATGCTCTTATTGATCCCCGCGGGCTGGCTCCTCGAAGCTGGCGCCTGCCATCTGATGACGACTGGCAGCAGTTGATTGCATCTTCGGGCGGAGCTGAGTATTGCGGTACGGCTCTCAAGATGGAAGGCAATGATCTCTGGATGAGCCCGAGCGCCAGATCGAGCAATGCCTCGGGATTTTCAGCATTGCCCGCAGGGATGCGCGATATGTACGGTATTGATGCACATCGTAATACCTATGCCTATTTCTGGTCAGCGACCATGGCCTCACAGTATTCAGCGTGGATTTATATGCTGGGATATTTTGATATTGCCATCCACCGGCTTGGCGGCGCTATCGGCAGTGGTTTTTCGGTGCGGTGTGTTCGATAGTTTACTGCTGTTGACATGGCTTCAGTCTGAACGGAGGGTACACACCCTCCGTTCTTTGTTTTCATTGGTTCACCATTTACATTGTATTTTGAATCACTGCTGTCCCGATAACCGGCTCTGTCTGGGTGATGCTGCAGAAAGAAAAATCGAATCGTCATTTCGACACAACGAAAGCCGGTAAGCTGAGGGGCTATGGTTAAGATTGCAGGGCGGGTGGTCACTTTGGGTATGCTGGTCTGTCTTTTCATGGTTGCTCTTGCTCAAAAAGGTGAGGTGCCGCTTGCTGATGGCTTGAATGACAAATGGGCACATCTTCTTGCATTT
>FUWD013232523.1_pt1 | contig 27732 bp, 30 predicted proteins | sample 1063281 | NCBI WGS metagenome assembly FUWD01 (sample SAMEA79048168, study PRJEB19326) | metagenome | biome: marine | reverse complement strand
AGCGAAATTGAGAAATATTTTTGTTGGGTAGTAGAGATGCATGGCGGTAAGACTTGGAAGTTTAAATCGCCAGCACAACGTGGGGTAGCAGATAGGATAGCTTGCTTGCCCAACGGCGGTACGTGGTTTGTGGAACTAAAGACTAAAGGAGGTAAGTTGTCTGAGTTACAAAAAATGTTTTTGCAACAGCTTGAAGAACTAAATCAACGCCACGCAGTACTGTGGACACATGAACATATAGACGCATGGATAACGAGGGTAATGACATGACTACGATACAAGATTACTTAGATAAAGAAAATTCAACCGCAAAAAATATTTTGCAACTGTTGATGGTTAAGAAAACAGTTACTAGGCAAGACATTGCAGAGCATTTACCAAACGTTTTGGTAAGGGCGATTAACGCAACCGTTGCAACGTTACGCAGAAATCGAATTATTTACGTTTCGGGTTGGGAAAAATCGCCAAAGTTAAGGCCACACGCAAAGTTCAGTATAGGCGACCAACCCGATGAGTTTGCGCCTATCTCTAGGCAATACCAAGAACGCAAAGTTACGAAAGAAGAAAAAATTACCCAAACAATTGGCGCTCGGTATGACGCAATTAATCGTGCACTTGTACCTGCGAGAAACATGAAGCAACAACGTGTCGCTAATTTGCGATATTTGGAACATATACAGGGGATAAGATGACCCGCGTTAAGCTAAAAAGCGATATGGAGTTCCTTAATTATTTGCTTTATAAATATCAAGGCACGGATTATGAACACATGCAGATTGACAAAATCAAGCTACGAATAATTGAAAATCATGGCTTTGATGTAAGCAATCACATAATTGCCAAGATAGAAGATATAAAAGCAAGAGCAACATTCCTACACAATCAAAAAGTAAGGAAATAATATGAAGCACCCACAAGCAGAACTAATCAAGCAATGGCTTAAGGATACCGATCAATGCATATGGGTTTTGTTAGCAGATTCAAAAACTTGGTCAGCATCTTACTTAGAAGAGGTGCTTGTTTGCCCTAATTTTATTTACGCAATAGGCATAAAGCCAACCGCACCACCAGTCACGATGTGCGATTTAGCGGGGGTAAAGTTTCCTGCGCCAAACAATAAAGCATTAACTAAACACGCTCTATACTTTATAGCTGACGCATCTGGACATTCTTATTCTGTGTCTTGGTATGATGAATCTATTGATTGTAAAATTCTTGATGCAGGCTTAATTCACCTAACAAGAAAAGCCGCAGACCAGCATAGTAAAGCGTTGATGGCGGCCAACTTGCAAGCAATAATGGAGGCAAAATGAACGCAGCACCCCCAAAGCGCGAATGGGTCGGGCTAACTAAAGGAGAAGAACGCTTGAAACTTAGACCTTACCAAGATACAGCAGCCGATTTTCTTTACCAAGTTAATCGCGCTATGGTGTTAGCGCCTGTAGGTGCGGGAAAAACGGCAATCACGTTAACCGCTATGGGAGATAGTTTGCGCGATAAGTTAGTTAAGCGTTGGTTAGTCTTAGCGCCTAAGCGGGTAGCTAAAGACGTATGGCCTACGGAAGCTCCTATGTGGGCGCCAAGCTTACGATTGTCGATGGTGACTGGCACACCTGCACAACGTAAGAAAGCGCTTGCTGCGTCCGCTGACGTGTACGTTACCAACTACGAGAACCTACAATGGTTGTCTGAACAGAAGTTTAAATTTGATGGCGTGGTGTGTGACGAGTTAACTAAACTTAAGAACCCTTCAGGCAAACGCTTTAAAGCATTTGAAGTCATGCTTAAAGACATCAACATGCGCTGGGGCCTAACGGGTAGCTTTACTTCTAACGGGTTAGAAGATGTATTCGGGCAATGCAAAATCATTGACCAAGATTTGCTTGGGCGTTCTAAAGGCGCGTTCATGCAAAAGAATTTTATTTTATTAAACCCTGAGTACGGGCAATGGTTTCCGCGTGTGGGTGCGCTTGGGCGTGTGATGGCGCAAATTAAACACGCAACGTATTTGCTTGAGCCTGGTGAGTACAAAGATAAGCTGCCGCCCTTGCACGTTGTGCCCATGGAGTGCGCCATGCTTATGGATGAGTACAACCGTATGAAGCGCGACTTTGTACTAGAGCTAGGGGATGTTAAAACTATCGCCGCTAACGCTGCGGTAGTCACTAGCAAGTTGCAACAAATTGCGTCGGGGTTTGTTTACGATACCCGTAAGACACCAAACCCTGATAAGCCAGGTAAGTTTATCGTCACGCAAACGCCTATATTTTTATCTGGCCACAAGTTTGATTTGTTAAACGAAATACTAGATGAGAACCAACGCGCTAACACCATCATTGTTTACAACTATAAGGAAGAACTTGCGGAACTTAAACGTCGCTACCCCAAAGCCGTTACGCTGGATGATGCAAACGCGATTAAAGATTGGAACGCAGGTAAAGTAGAGCTGCTACTTGTTCACCCTAAGAGCGCGGGGCACGGGTTAAACCTACAGTTTGGCGGTTGCCGTATGGTGTTTGTATCGCTACCGTGGAGCTTAGAACTGTACGAACAAACAGTAGGCAGACTGCATCGTGGCGGGCAAACGCAAGCCGTATGGTGCTATTTATTGCTGGCTAAAGGAACGGTTGACGAACGCATTTGGTCAGCACTACAAGATAAACGAGCGTTGTCTGACATTGCTTTGGAAGAACTCAAATGAAACATAAGGAACTATGGCAAGCCAAGCTAAAGGCTGCTTATGCTGAACGGCGTATCGTCATACGCCAGCACAACGCAAGTGAGCGAAGTATTTTTAGGTTAAACAAATTAATAACTGAACTGGAGCAGAAAATTGATGGAAACATGGCGAAGTCTTAACGCTAAGATCGGGCGCATGACTGAAGAAGAAGTGTCAGAAGCGCTTGTATTAGAACGTTCTACACACAAACGCGCGTCAATGCTTGAACGCTTGCACAGGCGTTACTGCTCGCTTAGAGCATCACGTGAACGTATCAAACTCATGCGGGAGGCTGTAAAGGGATGAGCGATTTAGTTAACCACCCACCACACTATAAAAGCCACCCGTCAGGCGTTGAGTGTATTCAGATAACTGAACACATGAATTTTAATTTAGGCAATGCAGTCAAGTACATTTGGCGTAGTGATTTAAAAGCCGACGCCGTAGAAGATTTACAGAAAGCAGTTTGGTACGTCAACCGTGAAATAAAGAGGCGACAACATGAAGGTAAAGAAACTGTTTGACGCAATACGTCGGTCGTTTAGGCGTGAGCATACCCCAGTTGTACGGCGCAACGTACACGCCCCATGCGATACATGCGGGCAAGTTAACACCAACTTAATAGATGGCCTTTGCGATTGGTGCCATCGTTTTTATAAGGCACACAAATGATTGATGATTACATTTATACGCCAGCGGTAGCCACCGATGTAATGGTAACGTTTAGGCGCTTGGGCTGGACACCTGCGTCAGAAGACCCAGCAATAGTAGCTAAGTGGAAACGGTATCAAGAAATACATTTAAGACAGCACGTCAAGCAACCGTTCGTACTTGACTTGCCGATCATCTAAACCGTTAAATCCACCGTTAACGCGACGGGTAACGGCGCGGATATCGCCCGTATCTGATAGCTGGTTCAGTCGGTTGGTTGACCAAAACCATCCGGCTGAATCACTTGCTAACTCAATTCGGCCTACTGATTCAGGTTCTATTAGCGCGTTGTTGGCATTTTGTAAACTGTAAAGCGCATAGTTTGTGCGCCCTGTTAATTGTATAAGCCCACGCCCCCTGAAACGCCAACCATCACCTGATGCCTCATCCCCATTGCCCATGCGGTTAGCGTATACTAAGTTAGCAATTCGCTCAGGGTGTCCTGCGTAATCCGCCGCAATACTTTCTGTAGAAAAATACTTAACAAAAACTTTCTGTAGTCTTTCACTTGAGTAGTTAAAATTTTCTACTGTAGCGCGAAAGTTTGCCGACTCATGCGCAAGCTGGGCTAAAAACATGGCCTGTCGTTGGGGTGTGTTGATGTCATACTTAAGCATAGACATGTTTAAGTACGGTGTCCATTTCTCCGCGGCGGCAGGCGGTACGTTAATGACGCTTAAATCTTTTGCGCTTATCATTATTTGCCTGAGTTAAGCATACGGTTTGAGTAGAACAAGGTGCGGTCACCAAACAAATAAAAGCCTACAGCACTTGCAAAATTTGCAACAGCTGCCGAAGCATCACCTGTCACTTCCATGTACGCCCAAGTACCTAGCACAAGCAACGCCACACCCGGGCGCATTAAACGTACAACAGCTTCAACCCAAGGGTAGCTAGGGTTTGTGCCGCCTGCGTCGTTCATTGCTTTAAACATCTGAAGGTCTACACTTTTCATTTTGGTGTAGTCGTCAATGTTTGTAGGTTTAAACCCGTCAGGCGCTATGAACCGCCCGATAAGCGACTTGCCTAAGTCTACGGCTAATGGGCCAAGCGCGGCTAAGATGGTAAAAGGATCCATGATTTACTCCCTTAAGTTGTTGAAGTTATCGCCACCGACTAAACGATTGCGTATCGCTTCACGGGTTTTAGGCCCTTGACCTTTGCGACTGTTGTCGGGTCTAGATGTAAAACGTGACTCAAGTTCTTCTGCTAGGTCTAACATTCTTTCACGTTGCGCTTGAGCTTCAAACTTTTCTGCCGCTTGTTGCGAACGCTTGGCTAACTCATCAAAAGCTTGCGCTTTTTGACGTGCTTTTTTAACGGCATCCGCGACCCAAGCGCGATCCATCATACGCTCAGCGATAACTTTGTCGCTAAGATTTTTAAAGCCTGGCAGCACTTCACCTATATTAGTTTTAGTGTAATTCCAAGCAGCCAATTCGTCGGCTTGCAGCGCAAAAGGTTGCCCGCTTGATAGCTTTGTTACCGCCGCCTGTAGGCTACTAGGTGTAGGAATGGAAGCGCCGGTTGCTTTTGGTTCAACAAGCCTACCTGTGATGGGGTCAAGGTCAAACGCTATGCCGCCACGCGTTGGCGCGCGTTCATCCGCTTCTCTAAACCCTTGGGCAAGGTCAGCTTGTTTTTGCGCTTCATAAAGTTGTTTAGGCATTTCATTAGGAAGCCCACGTTGTGCGGTAAAAGTAGTAGGGTCAGTCCCAAATATAGGGTTTTGTTGGCGGGTAAAATTAGGCCCAGGTGCTTCAGGCGGCATAACCGCATTGCGAGGATCAAACGGTACGATGTTAGCTTCACCAGGCTCGACGGGGCGCAAAGCGTTAACTTGTGGCTGGGGGCGATAGTCTTTAGGTACAGCGTTTTTGCTTTGATACTTTGGTGAAAGCATATTTTTAGTTAATACGCGTCTACCAACTCCCCCTGCCGCGGTACCAAGTGTCAAACCTATTGGGCCACCAAGAAAAGGGCCGCCAATAGCAGTACCAACAGCGCCGCCTATAAGCCCGGGTAAAGTAGCTCTTGTAATTCTAGGAATGCTCCAAGGTTGTTTTGCCGCTTGCCCAGCTATATCTGGGTTATTGGCAACGATAAGACCTAAATCACGCATATTGCCGCTAACAGGTTTCCTATCATCTATCATTTTTGCAAAAAATTTAGGCTCTACTTGACCAGTAGCAAGATTAGTTGCTTGTTCTAATGTGTATAATTTTGCGTGTTGTTCCCTAGCTTTTAAAAATGCGTTCCTATCTTTTAAAGGTAAAGAATCTAAGATTAAAGATTCTACCGCGTCAGCCAAGCCCATTTTAGCGTCAGCTAAATTGCGTTCCGTTACACTAAGGCCTCCTGGCGCGTGTTGTTTTGAATATATATCTTGTGATTCTTTTCTAAGTTGACGCGCGCTATCTACAAAAAGATTACCGTCACCGCCTGCGGCAATTTTAGCTTTAACGTCATCAATATACTTGTTTAATTGTGCAGCATTTTCAGCTGTATCACCTAATAAATCTTTAGTTTTAAGGCTATCTATTTCAGCTAAAACATCGTCGTAAATATTAATTTTTGGAATTGATTTTGCTCTTTCGTATGGCGCGGTTAACTCAGGCGCTGCGTGAGCCTCATCAAAAGTTTTTGCGTTTAATATTTTTGTTTCGGGAATACCTACGTCTTCCCTAGCAACTTTGTTAAAAGTAAATTGGTTTTTTTCCGCCATTTTTTCGGAAACGTTTTGATCCCCCGCAATAGCGCCTTTTATGCGATTTTTTGCTGTTGGATTAGATATGTCTGGATTTATTAAAACGTTATGTTTTTCAGCTAACTGCGCGGCTTCTATTTTTGCCGCGTTTTTATAGCTTTCTGATAAATTTTTTGCCGCCGTAGCTTCAGTCCTAGCCTTTATGATAGGTATATTTTCTATGGCTTCGCCAGCTTTTACTGTACCTCTTGCGTAAAGATTAGTACCTTGCCGCAATGCAGCCGGCCCCATAGCCGCAGCTGTCATACCTTGTGAAAACGGTATTGCTTCAAGGTTTAAACCTTGCATTGCTTCGCCCGCTGCGCCAGTCATTTGCTGACCTGAAAGCGAAGTAGGTTGATACGTCATGCGGCTTTGAAGTTGTTCTGCAAATTGTTCTGTTTCAGGTGTACCGCTACCATATTGCCCGCTTAATATTTCTCTGCCCGCTGCGGCAAAAGGCGCTACAGCGCCTGCTACCATACCGCTGCCCAGAGCAAGCGCCGTTTCAGGAATCCCGATTGCGTAATTAAGCACACTAGGCGACGGCTCCCGCTCTCGGGGTATAGCATCCTGCGGTCTAGCTACGCCTCCGCTTGCATCTAGTTGGGGGACAGCGCTACCGTACTGTGATGGTGGTGTGGTTATTGACCCCCCAAATTCAGCCGCAAGCGCGGCTAAATCCGTAGGTGGAGCTGAAAGCGTACCCCCAAACTCTTTAGCTAACGCGGCGTAATCCATATTATTTAATCCCCGCTTTTCGTTTAAAGTTATTGGCAGCTTCAGCGTTAGGGAATGTGTAGTCAGCGCCATTAACATTAACAATTACGCTACCTGCGCGTTTTGTGTTACCCTTTTTATCCGGCGCGTAGTACTGGGTGTCAGACCAATTGTTGTCATAGATCTCATTAGCATCATCAGCAATGCGTTGCATACGCGCCCTAATCTTTTGAAATGCCATACGAGCGTCTTCTTCACCCATTACTGGGTCAAGCGAGCCAATCATTTGCTCAACAATAGGCCATTCTTTTTCAGTCATTTGACCAATAGAACCGCCTGATCGCATCAACTCAAGGCCAACGGCTTTCATGTTAGATTTAAACGAATCAATTTTCTTACGTAGATTACTGTTTTCACCAGGTAGCATTTGTGAAGTGTAAGCGTTATAGCCGCCAAAATTACCCTCAAAGGCGCTAGCATTGTTTGGCGATAGAATTTCATCTATCTTTGCCAACGCTTGTTCGGTTTTGGTGTTAACACCTTTAACGGTTTGCAAATCTTTATTTTGTTTACTGTTTTGCGTTATGTACAATTTACTTCCAGGCACAGCCTCAACGCGCTGCGTGTCTGAATTCCATTTTTCACCTTTTTCAAGTGTAGGAATTATCTCGCTAACGTCATCAGGTGTAGGGGGTGAAACAAACTTCTGTGTTTGACGATCAAAGACATTCTTGCCAACAGGAACAAAACGATCTTTCAATTCCATTGTTGGGTTTTGCTTTTGGTCAAACTCAACTGCTTTCTGTAACTGATCTGCTGCCTGCGACATTCCAGGAACACCTCTAGCGGCAAGCGCACGAAACTGTGCAACTTGCGCCAATCTAGGGTCAGCGCCGCCAGTTGCTTGAGGAGGAAGAGGTAAAGCCCCCGCTGTTGCGTCTTGTTGCGCAAGCGTAGCGCTATAATCTTGCCTGAGCGCATTAGGTGAGCCTTCGGCGTTAACCGTCGTATCTCTCGGCGGCGCAACGGGCATGGCTAAAGCATTGCTTGACGCAGGCGGCGTCGCAAGTGCGTTAGTTTGCCCGTTACCCATAACGCTGTCAATCATAGCTTGCCGGCGAGCATTTTCAGTTTGCGCTGTTGCCCTACCTCTAGCATCAGCGCCTTGAGCGCTCATAGTAGAAGCTAACTTTTCAATGCTTGACGCTGACTGACCAATTAATGTTTCCAGACCACCAGGCTGACTAAGTTGTTGCATAATTTTTGCACGACCGCTGTCAGCGGTAATGCCCATTTTTGCCAGCATTGGCCCAAGCACAGGGTCGCTGTGGTTGGAGTTATGCCAAGCCATATACGCATCTGGCGAGTTTACAAACCGCAAAGCGTCTTTAGAACGCATCATGGCGGTGCTGTATTGAGTTTCATCTTTAAGCGTGGCTGCTTCCTGTTTCATTAGGTCAGTTTTAGCCAACAGATTATTCGTGACAGCGGCTTCACCTTGCATACCTAATAAGTTAGGTACATTAGGCGCCCGCCCTGCTAAGGCGATACGTGCGTCAATAGCCATTTTTTTATTCCTTGCTCGTTAAAACGAATAATTTCCTACACCAAGATCTACCGTCTGGTCTGGAGCGTAACTGCCGCCATAAGGGTTGTTTTGCATAGCGCTATACTGCCCAAATATGTTACTAACCCCGCCCAAAGCGCTATTAAGCGCATTGGCTTGACCAACATAGCCAGAAGCACGAGCGTTGCCCGCTTGCATTAAAGAGTTACCTTGTGCGGTAGCGCCCGCACCCATTGTGTTAGACGCATTAGAAGCAAAGTTTGTCCCGTACTGACCTAATTGGTTTGTGGCTTGTTGCCCATAACCAGAAATGCTCATAAGCGGGTTAAGCTGATTGCTACGGTTGACTTGGTAACGATTAAATGCGTTGCCGTATTCTTGCGACGCCATATCTTGCCCGTAACGTTGCGAAGCCTTAAGCGCTGCACCTGAGATAAGACCGCCACGTGCGGCGGCTTGCCGGTCGACAGCTTTAAGACCTTCATTTATTCTAAACGCATAGCCTGGATCTTCAGTAAAGTCGGTCATGTTAAAGTCACGAGCGTACTTACCAAAACTAGGGTCGTTAGGGTCAACTTGCAACTGATCTACAGGCATGTTGGTTGTAAACTGTTCTCGTGTCGGCATCGCCATAGGCGCAGCCCCAGCACCTGCACCACCCGAAAATGTACCGTACTTGGCGGGAACCCAAGTTTGCCCACCGCTATCTTGGGTACTTTCTTGGAAGTATCCTGGCTCTATAAGGTATCGACCACCTTCAGGCCCACCAGTCACGCCGCCTTGACCAGAATTGTACGCATCCATAGCCTTGCGATAGCCTGCTTCATCAAAAGTAGATACGGGCGCCATGCCGCTTTGGCTAGGGTCTAACCCTAAATAGCTTAACAATCGGTTTTGTGCGGTTAAACCCGCTTGGCGATACGGTGCGATGTCCGCCCGTTGTTGGTTGTACATCTCACGCTGAAGCGCTAACTGGTCTTTACTAGACTGCGCTTGCAGAGCGGCGGCGTTATTCGCTGCGTTAGCTTGCGCTGAAGCTGCACTTCCTGCGGCGGATGCGCTCATTGCACCGGCGGCTAATGCTACCCCGCCACTTATAACGGCTGCTGCTACGAAACTCATATTGACACCTCTAATTCTGATTGTTTAACTTTATTACCTAGCGTAAACGGGCTACTAGGATCGGGTTCTACTAACATTTGCTCGGCTTGCTCAACGTCAACGGCATCTGTTGCGTGGAAAGTCATACAAAGCGCATCTGTTAAAGCATGGACTGCACGTTTGGTGCTTGGCTTACTGCAAAGCAATGTTGGGCCTGTTATGGTTTGCACACCATCGTCTGTCGTTACACAAACCGTACCAGACACAACCATGTAAAAATGTTCTTTTTTGTGTACGCGCCCCACAATTGTACAACCTGCTGGCCGCCACACTTGACGGCAATACATTCCGCCGTGAAAAAGATGCTCAGTAGGTGGTTCGTACTGAGGCAATGTTAGCATTGCGGCTTGCAACGCATCTACTTTTTGGTTCATATGCTCAGGTACAGTTAACATCTTTAATCCTTTGACTCTTTACCATCTAACTTCTTAAATAAAAGCGCAAGCGTAGAATCAACCTTGTTAAAGCCTTCTTTCATGTCTGTCTTTAGCTCTTTAACGGCTTCTTTAAAATCATCACGGCGCACGTACACTTCAGGCAAATCACGTTCTATCTGACGTATGTCATCTTTAAGGTTGGTAATTGCGTCCCAAATAATCTTGAGTATCCAGCCGCCGCAAGCGCCTGCAAAGCCTACTACCCAGTTAAATATAGTTTGTTCCATTTTACTTTACCTTAAACAATACTTGTAATAATGCCGTTAACAACGGTTATGGTTTTAGGCGTTAAATCGCCGGATAAAAATGATCCTGTAGCGCCTGTGTTCTGCGTAGCCATTGTGCCAAGCCCTAAATTAGTACGGGCATCAGTAGCTGTTGTAGCGTTTGTACCGCCGTTAGCGATAGGCAAAACGCCTGTTACTTGGGTAGTTAAATCCACCCCCGACAACGTACCCCCAAGGGTCAAGTTACCGCTTGTTGTAACTGTACCCGTTAACGTAATGCCGTTAACTGTACCTGTACCGCCTACGCTTGTAACAGTCCCCGCGCCAATTGCCGAACGAAAATCTGTGGCGTTTAAAGGCGATACAGTATTGTCAACATTAAATCGGGGGAAAGTTACGGCGGATGGGTCGGGTAAAGTAAATAAATTGCTACCAATTATTGTCGCGCCTAAATTAGTACGGGCGTCATCCGCGTTGTCAGCACCTGTACCACCGTTAGCAAGGGGCAAAATACCATTAAAGCTAACCGTAATGTTGCCCGCCGCGTTGCCGATAGCAATGTTTTGCCCTGCGGTAAGTTGATTCAACGCGTACCCAGAACCATTACCGATTAGCAACTTGCCATTGGCTGGTATTGTGCTTAAGCCTGTGCCACCGCTAGTAACAGGAAATACGCCCGAAGCTGAGCCAGTAATGGTAAATTGACTAAAGAAAAACCTGTACCACTCGCGCGATACATCCCCCGTGCGGGGGTCAACCAACGGCACTCGTGGCGGGGTAATAGGTACGGTATTAGCCATTAGTCGGGCTCAGTATTAATTCAGCGCCCATAATTGCAATCTTAACTGGGTCTGTACCGCTTACCTCGTACACCCGATCACGTATCTTTTCAGTCATGCCAAGTCTGCGCCAAATGGTACGGTAGCCGTACTGCCCAATCTTGCCCATTGAGCGCCAATGCTCGTTTGACCATGTATGGCCACCATCATCAGACCAACGTAGCATGACAGCAGGGTCGCTACCTTGGCCGTCATTTAACCCCACACCTGTTTCGCAATCTAGTTGCAAACTGTGCTGTGCGGTACGCTTTAAGTTGTTTTGCCCTGTAGGTAGCGCTCTCCATGAGCGTAGCCATTTCTGCGGCTCATTATTATCAGCGTAAACATTTAGGTTGTACTTGTAAATAGCGCCTGTTTCGTAGTCGCCAATAACCGTATTGCCTTGAAAGTTGCATTGGTTATTGCCACGATGACGGGTAAGCACACCGTTATCAAACCCTGCACGTTCATGCCACGCGCCTGTTGCCACGTCAAAAACCCAAGTGATATTGGCTGTTGGAAAGTTCAGCACGTAAAACGCATGACCGTCTTGCTGGTAGGTGTAGCCTACCGCATCGTTCATGTTTAAATTCTTTTGTATCGAGTACTCAACCGCGTGAGTGCTGATGCGTTGACCTGTATAGCCGTTAGCACGGTAAACAATGCCGCGGCCTCTAGCGTCTTGCCCAAGCCAAAACAAACCATTGTCTAGCTTGGCGGGAGTAAACGCCGCCGCGCAACCGATTTCGTTAAACGCGCCTTGTATGCGTTGCAAAGGGAAATCAGCGCCCCCTTGGTTATACCAAACTTCAACCGTGTCCGTGCCGTACACCCACAGTTCTCGATGGTCAGCGATAATCGCTACTACACCGTCAGGCGAGCCTTCAGCACTTGCAAAGTCTAACGGGTCAACGGATGTACCGTCTAGCAGTTGCGTTACCCAAATAATTTGACTGTTGGGCTGGTTAAATACAAAGTAGCCATCTAGGTAACAGACTGTCACCGCGCCCGCAAAATCAGGGTCTATAATTTTGGCGAATACGTTAGTGGCTTCGTTGTAAATGTAACCGTCAGGGTTACAAGCAAAAAACAATTGTGTACCGTTATCCGCAATAGACACGGGGCCTGTACCTGTTACGTTGCCTATTTTTATTGGTGTACTGGTAAGCTCTGTAAGTTTGTATATTTCATTGCCACTTACTACATAGAAGTCATCGCCACGCGTTTGATGCGCCCACAATGCACGAATAGGCCCCGTGCCTACAGTCTGTAAAAATTCTAGCCCTGGTGTGCGCTGCAAGTAAGCAGGCTCTTTACCGCCTTCGGGGATAACTTCGGGGTACAAGTTAATCATTCTAGCGTCTGCCGCACTGACAGACCTAGCAATATAAGCCGAACCCAATATTGGCGTCTTCATTAAAAGCTGCCTGAGTAAATATTGTATCGGTGGCGTCTAGCGATAAGTGGGTAAGGTATAGCCATTACATCATCTGGGTTGTTGATGCGCTTTAAATCACGCTTAGAAGTCATGGCGATGCGTTGCACCTGTGGGCTTGGCTCAACGCCAAACTCAGGCGCTAACTCGCAAGCCAAGTTGTAGCGAAACGCTCGCAAATAGCCAGGAGGGAAAGACAAGTCTGTAGCAAGCGTAGCCGCCGAGCTTAACGGTTGAACCGAAACAATATGCCACTCAAGCGCTTTAAAAGGCATGGGGTAAATTGTCATTTCAATGTTTGGGTAAGTCTCGTTAACCCACATAACTTGTGGGTAAGTACTCGTCACCGTTTTAAGCGCAATAGCGTTGTATTGTTGTTGGTTAATTAACTTAATGCCAAACGACAACCCGCTTGTTGAGTCTTTAAAGTAAGTTGAATCATCAACTTTAATTGGGCGTTCACCTACAAAATCACCTGTTGGCCCAAGCGTTCTTGACGCAGCGCTTGTGGGCCATATAAACACTTGCTCTTGGGTAGCAAACACTGCTAACCGTTCAGTTGACCAACTATCAATCATCTGGTTCATGGCGTTTAAGGCGTCTTGCGCGGTGTCCGCTGAGGGCACTTCGCCTTCGGCTAATTGACCGATAAGCCGTAGCGAACCGTTAATAATATCACCAGCAGTAGCCATAGCTTATTCCTCTTGCGTGTCTGCGTTTTTGCGTCTACGCCCGCGCTGTGCAGGCAATTGGTTAATTATAAGCGTATCTGTGGCTTGTGGCGCGCTAGGCGCGTCATCAGCAGGTTTAATTGTTGCGCTAGGGTCAAAGACCGACCAACCGTTTTTAATGTCTTGTTGGGCTTCTTGGTCTGAAATGGCTACTTTTGCGCCGTGCTTAGGGTGTTGCAGATAAATGTGCATAGGAAACCTTGTTAGGCTAGGGGGCAGTAAGCCCCCTAGTTTACTTTACACTACAACAGCAAATTGCCATAATAATTTTATTAAAAAAACTTAAAAAAGCCCCCGCCGAAGCGGGAGCAATTAGGTTTAACCCCATAAACGAACGGCCATTTGTGGGCGAATCACTGAAAAACCATAGAGTACATCAATTCGACATGGCATGCGGTCATTATTAATGTCATATTGACGAACAATACGCATTGAAATGCCGTTATGCACTTGACGTGATGCCATGTCTACACCTTGAGGCATAAGCAAGTCAGCGGTTGCAAAAGTGATCGCATCTTTATGGTAGACCAAGTTTTGTGGATATTGTGTGCTTGCAGCACCAACAAACACAACAGCTTTAGCGGTACCAGGCAAGACGTCAACCGTAGCCAATGGGCTAGCGGCTGAGTAGACAGGAGCAACAGTAACAGTCACAGCAGTGCCAGAAGCGGTTACGTTAGCGACAGCAACAAACTGAGCCAATGAACCTGTAGATTCACGAGTCTGCGGGTTAACAGCAAAGCAATCAGCTATTGTGAAAACGTCACCCGCTTTGATTGTTACACCCGAAGCCACGGTCAGCGCAATTGATGTAGCGCCTTCAGCGGCCACAGCAGCAGAAGTTGTGTTGCCTGTTGCACCACGAGTACCAGTCGTAAATTGCTTGATTGATTGGCTCATGTTGATTTCTTCATAGCCTAATACGCCTGTACCCATCATGCCATTTTTGAATTGGCGTGAAACGGTGTCAGTAGGATTGAACAAACCTTTTAAGCCTTCAACCAAACCTGCGTTGGCTGCGGGGCTAACAGTTGCGTAACGTGGTGACATAACAGCCGCGTTTTCGTTTAGTTTTTGTTGAGCTTGCAACAAGACTAAAGAAGTCGAAGGTGTTGAGCCTGGCGTACCAACAGTGTTGGCAATGCTCAAATAGCTGTCAGCAACGTTTGCGTCAATTGAAGCAGCCAATTGGCTGATACGAGGCTTAAGCACACGTTCTGCAAAGTCATCCATTTGCATTGTCAATTCGGCTGAACTGAAGTTTACGCCAATATGCTTTTGCGAAGAAACGCTTAGAGTTGTAAATTGCTCATTGTCATCTTGAACCGCAAGGGTTGCACCGTCGGTTACTAAAGTACGGTCAGGTAAACGGATACGCAATGTGGCGCCAATCTTAGCGCCTTGTAATGCAAACGAATCGTCATCTTTTTATGTTCAGCATAGGTCGTTAGGCTATGCCCGCTTTACGCAGCTACGGCTTTCACCGCAGAACAGACTATATCTTCAAACAAGACGCCAAATTCGACCGCTACGAATCATCGAAACTAACGATGCTGTAACTCCGTACTTAGCGGCGATTTCTCGCTGCAACCCGATTTCAGAACGTATCTGCCTTACTAGGTCGGCTGTCAATTTGTGGTGTCCGTTACGTTCACCATGTGCTTGACGTTGCTTACTAACCATGTCGGTCATATTGTCGTTAAAGGAGCCAGTAAACAGGTGGTCTGGGTTAACGCATTTGCGATTATTACAAGTGTGCAGCACATACGCAGCTACTGTGTTATTCGCTAACTCCCACGCTACTCTGTGGGCGTATGCTGTTTTCCCGTCTCTATGAAAGTTACCGTAACCATTTGGTGCGATACTCCCAGTCCATTCGTGGCAACCATTGTCAGACTTCTTGACTTTGGCAAAAAACCTACTTTCTATCGGCTGTTTTATGTCTGCCCCGCTTTTCGAGCCACTTGGCTCTACGTTGTTTCCAACTAGTCGTTGAACCTTCATCATACCATGTTTAATGATAAGACGCTTGGCTGCTGATTGCCCAATCATCATTCTTTTCAAACCTTCGCGATTATCGTTTCCAATTGCGCTGTGGTGCATGATGCTCTAAGGGGTTTCCAGCAATTAACGGGGTTTAGCGTCAGCTAGACTTTCGTTTACTGACGATTAACGTTACGGGTGAGTACAAGATTGTTTTCAAGTATTTCTAAACTTTTTCTTGTAATCATATCAATTGTGAGAATCGAATTAGCCACGATATTTCCTTAAAAGTTAGCGGTTGCGTTGCGCTTCCCACTTTTTGATTTGCCTTGCCCGTTCTGCCTCAATCCACTCAGATGTGCTCATATCTTTGATAGAGCGTGAATCTGTTGTGTCATAAGACTTTGCGGAGTTACCACGAGCAGTAACAGGGCTAATCGGCGCGGGGGCGCTTGACGTTTTCTTGGTGGGTGGATTGTCGGTTACTTTAACCTCGATCTTACCCAATTCTTTTGCTTGTAAGTAAGGAGCTAGTTTAGAAATACGATCGGCTTCTTTGGGGTTAGCACCTAAGTAGTAAGCTACATCAGGCCCTACATCCGAAGATCGAATCGTTTCAGCCATAACAGTCGTGATTGGAAGGTTAGGGTTATACGCGACTTGTTCAAAGTCGTTGTATTTACCTCGCGCTTCTTCTTCAAGGTCGTTATAGACGTCTAAGACTTGCGATTGCTGCTTTTGAGCTTCTCTTTGCTGTACCATTTGCTCGGCTTTTTGTGTAGCCAATGCTTCGGCATACGCTTCTACTGATTCAAATTGGTCTAGCGCGGGAGTATATCTAGGCGTAACAGGGGTTTGTTCCTGTCGCGTTCGCGTTTCTCTTTCCCATTTTCGCTGCTCTCTTGCAAGCCGTTTGCTGACAATAGCATCAAGTTCTTCTTGCGAGAATGACTTGGTGTTTTCTGTCTGCTCTACTTCCAGCGTTTGTGTTTCTTCAGATTGGGTAGCCGCTGTGACTTCCTGCTCTGGCACGGGTACTTCTGTACTTTCCGCTAAGTTTTGGACTTCTTCACTCATTTGACATGATTCCTTAGAATCCTCGGTCTACTGGGCCGATACAGTAATAATGTACTACTAAACTAAACTTGACGCTAGCGCTACCATTAAAACAGCTAAAGTTGGCAATGCCCAATCTAAAATGCTTTTAGTATTCCAAGCCCTACGCTCAAAGCCGCCGTACCAAGGCATATTTACCCGCTTACCATCATAGAAATAAAGAATGACTCGGTATTCAGCTTGCGCCATCTCGCGCCCTAAATAGTACCCAATTGCAAATAATGCACCAAGCCACCAATTAAAGGGTGAGAGTAAAAGCTGGGCTAAGAGGGCTGGTAAAATGTGCTTCATGCTGTTATTGCTGCCAGTTTAGCCGAAATTAACGCTTGAGGGTAGTACATAACTTTTTGAATAGTACCTTTACTAAATTAATTAAACGTTTTAATAAAGTTAATTTTGGTTTATATGATAAAACACAATCCTCAACGCGCAAGTTAAAACAGTCCAATATCATATCTTACACCTTAAAGTAAACTTGCAAATTTGTCCCGCCAACAGTAATTGTTTGCAACGTGTCGTTAAATGTTAAGGGAACGCCTGCGCCAGCCATTGATACTGCGGCGCCTTGTATCCCAGTTGTAGCTGGATCACTTCTAAAATAAACGGCTGAAACTAATGGAACTGCGGTGTCACTTCCAGGAGGATCCCAAGAACTTGCGGTTAATACAGCGCCGTTAGTCCCGCCGTTACCCCTAGTGTATTCGTTATAATAAATATTAGATGTTGCGTCATAAACAGTCAAAGAATCTTGCATATTAGCTAAAGTTCTGTAGCTAATAACATCGTCTGTTCTCGCCAATAAAACTTTAATTTTCCCAAATTTTGTTGATTCTATTTGAGAAATATAAGGGATTAACGCCTCCTCTAACCCGCCGTACACTATTTCATAATATTCGGCCTGTATAAAAAAGGCTTGTTTGTTATTTGTTGTTGTAAAGTTAAAGTTGCCACCGTTTGATTTTAAGAAGTAACCAAGCGCCCAGCTATGGTAGGCGAAGCTGGCGCCAGAAAACCATGCGCTTCTTCCTGTTGGTGAAAGGCAATATATTCTACTTCCTTCAGAAACCAAGCCTTCTAATGAAAAACATACGCCGTTGTCATCTAGTCCAAAAGCGCATGAATCAAATACAGCTTTTGAGTTTGATAAGTTACCTAATTTGACACCTACATCCATATATTCTAAATCAACTGATTGAACTTTAATATCGGGGTCAGTATTTAAATAAAAACCAGTTTTATAATTTTGGATAAAACCGCCTGTAATAACAATGTTAGTTGGGTTTCCGTCTATATATACGCCAGTATTATTAGTGGCTTTCGTAAACCCATCAAAACGCAAATGAGTCCAAGTGTGGCTTGTCCCGCCAGCCAATTTTAAACCTATAGATGTAGCCGCAACAGCTACATTATCTAACCGACTAGCCCATGACAAAGCTAAATCAATACCAACAACAAATCTTTTAAATGAACAGTCACGCATTTGAACTTCACGCACCCAGTACGATGGGTTTGCTGCGCTGAAACCGTTGCATATGTTATCGCCCTCAAAAAACATACTATCAAGTCTAATATTCATTGTATTTTGCGATGTAACTGGAACCATCCCAAAATTGTCAGAACCAATACCAGAAAATATAAACTTAGAGCTTTGAGCCTCTACATCTATGCCATAAGTCTGTGTTTTTTGCCCAGTAATAGTGGTGCCTCTAGGCAACACAAGGGATGCAGTAATTAAATAGTTGCCTACGGGCACATTAAGCGGAACGCGAGCGTTGATCGCTGTTTGAATTGCTACCGTATCATCCGTTACCCCATCACCAACAGCCCCAAAATCTTTGATTGATACGGTTTCACGCAGTTTGGTTTGAACAGTAGTAGCAACCGCGCCTGTTCCTGCTTGTATAAACCCGACAAGTGAAGAACCTGTTGGGCTATTTAAATCTAAATTATCGTAAGTACCAGGCACAAAATCGTAAGTGTTTAACAATACATCTGTACTAGTTTTAACTATAAATTTATAGTATTCAGCATCACCTTCTTTTAGCCAAATTTCACCTGTTGGTACGCGCCCCGCTGAATCAAGAATAATAGGGTTTGGGTGTGCTGTAGCCGCCGCTTGAGATGTATACACAGCAATGGGTGCGGTTGTCCCCGCAAGGTACGTAAATAATTTGCCCCCAGCTAACGGTTTACCGTTATTGTCTAAAAGCTGAGCGCCAATGCCTGCAAAAAGTGAAGGTGTACCTGACATTATTATTCCTTTAAGCCCAAATTCTAATAGGATACGGCTGTGGGTCGATACTAAACGGTAACAGAGGGTCTGGGTCTTCGCTAACTACCCGCACATTTACAAACCAACCTTCATACGGAACAGGCACATAATCTTCTAGGTCAGGCGCAGGCTCGTAGATCACACCAATCGTGTCAATGTTTACATAGTTCGGCACATAATGCCACCGCAAAGGGATAGGCTCAACGTCAGGGTCTTCGCTCCACTCGTCTACTACTTTAGTGTAGAGAACCTCTTGCGCTTGCTCTTCGTCAACAAATTTTAGGTAAAAATCAGACATTTTGTTTTCCTTATGTATTAATCTGAGTTACGCCATCACTCAAGAATGGCTTCAGCCCATTGGCGTTGTCAGCGAAAGTAGCGTTTGCGCTCGTTGAGAACGCGGTTGGCTGTGCTGTTAGACTTGTTACCATGCCCGATAAGTCTTGGTTAAATGCTGATGCGAGTCGGAACATTTGCAACATATTAGTAACTGCACCTGTGTTCCACGAACCAATGTCTTGATTAAATGCTGTATTGCTTTGAAACACAGAAGCCATATTAGTAACCGCACTTGTGTTCCAGTTGTTTATAGTTGCACTACCACCGTTGTTAAATGCTGATACGTTTGCGAACATACCAAACATATTAGTAACTGCGCTTGTGTTCCAACTTCCAATGTCTTGGTTAAATGCTGATGCACGGTTGAACACACTAGTCATATCAGTAACTTCACTTGTATCCCACGAACCGATGTCTTGGTTAAATGCTGTTGCATCGTAGAACATACTATTCATATTAGTAACTTCACTTGTGTTCCAAGAACCAATGTCTTGGTTAAATGCTGTTGCTTGATAGAACATAAGGGACATATTAGTAACTTCACTTGTGTTCCAGTTACCTATTGCACCGTTAAATACTGTACAGCCTTCAAACATATTATTTACCGCGCCAATTAAAACAGGTGCGTCAGTAGCTGTCCCAACTAAATTATCACAACCCCTAAACGATGCATTCCAAGTAGTCATACCTGTGACTTGACCCCATTGACGTACATCAACACATTTAAGCCTATCACCACCATTATTAAATAATGGCGCTGTATATGTACCCGTTACACTGATATCGTAATAACCCGCAAGTGCATAAGTCTTAGCAGTCAAGTCACCTGTAGAGGTTTCACTTGTACCATCACCCCAATTAATAACTGCGCCACGAGTACCTGTACGATTAGGCCATTGGAATGTACCACCGTCTGCACTGATAAATACGGTCATTACAAAGGAAGCTAACGAAGGCGCGCCCACAGGCGTAATTAACCCCGAGTAATTGATATAGCTGGCGTAATAAATGATTTGGCTAAATGTACCTACACCCAAAGTTAACGTATTTGTTGTTGCAGGAAAGAAAGGTTGCCCGTAAATACGCTCACCATTAACTGGTGATCTCATATCTGTTGTACCGGCGGTCAAAATAATACCCGACACGGGCATGTTAACATCAACAATCATCGTGCCGCCCGCGCCGTACCAAGACGTAAAATTAGCGCCGGTCATCGTAGCCGAATCGGCAGCGCGGGTGACTTGTGATGCCGCTGTTGGAATGTAAGATGATGCGTATGCACCGACTTCCAGTTGTGCAAGTGTTACTGAGCCTGTAACGGTTAAAGTTAAAGTACCTGCTGTCGGCGTAAAAGTAAAAGTCTTGCGTGATGGGTAAGCACCTGAGCCAACGACTGTGGCTGTCGCTGTGCCTGATAACGTAACTGTACCCGTGCCATAGAAACTAAGTGTATGAGCAACGGCTGTAACCGTTACGTTCTGAGTCACCAACACCGCGCTGTTTAGTACTAGATTAGTCCTCTGCTCTTCCCGCAGCAAGCCCAAGGGCGCGTGGGTAACAGGGTCATAATCAAATCGTGGCGCGTTAACAGCCGATGTTTGGAGAACGCCATCAACATCTGTGTAGGTAGCTGTGGACGCGCGCGTAAACGTAATACGAGGATCTAGCGTGTCGTTGGCGATAAAGTTTAAATTTAACGCCGCGGCTAACGCTGATTTAGCTAACGCCATAAGGCTAGATAAGCCAATAGAAAGCCCATTGCGAGCGCCATCGCCCCAAGTCATCGTATATTTACAGGTTTGGCGTAAACTGTACCGCCTGCCGATATTTGAATAGCGCTTACCCGCCATAAACCGCCTGTACCACCAGGCACTGTAAACGGAATCGGGGTATTTGCGGGAATCGGAGTGCTAGAAGTTGTAGCTGTAGCGTTTTCGCCTACTAAAACGTAGCAGGCTTCAGTTGCCCAAATTACTACGCCTTGCGGGCCTGCGTTCCAGCCTGTTGTCGAACCAGCCGTACCCGTAAAAGCAACGGTTTGTGCAGGAAAATTAGCATCAGCTAAAGGGTTTAAAAGTTCCAAAATACTCTCCTTACGCCAGAAATTTAAGGCGGTACAACGTTTTTAAATACAGCTCAATGATATTATCCACCAATTGCTGTAATGTTGAGTCTTCTTTGTCGCAAAATTTGTACCGATTGGCTTCTATTTCAGTTAATTGGTCTTCTAAAAACTCAACTACATTAGTTGTTTTTTTAGCTGAATTAAGCGCAATAGGGCCTATTAAACCATGTCTGCCCTGATAAGCCTCAGCATACGCATCAGCTAAACCAATAATGTTTTCATAAAACTTTTGTAATGTTTTATGTTTAGAATAACTGCGGGTGTTCAAATGAACGCTATGCGTGACATCGCGAGCCAAAAACAACGTACCTATGAAATCCGAACACTTCATAACATTTGTCCTTGTTGTGGCATTTGCTCAGGCATCGGTTGCATTTCTTGCATTTGTTGCATTTCTTGCATTTGCCCGGGCATTATAGGCATTTCAGGGGCTTGTTGTGCGGATACCATATCACCTGCGGTCATCACATCGCGTAACGTTTGCATGACAACCTCTTGCACTTGCTCGGGGTTCATGCCTGAAGCCACAGCAGAGATACGCTTAGTTTCCGCATTGTATTCGTCAATCTTGAGCTTTTGAGCTTCCATTGATTGGCTAACATTTTGCAACATCTGGTGCATCTGATCCATTTCTTGCCCCATCGCTTGCATCTGTTGTTGAGCAGCTTGCAATGCTGGGTCTTCGTCTTGGTCAGCCAATACTTTAGGGTCAATGGTTTTGCGTAAACGTTCTGCCATTTCTTCAGCACCTGGCCAATCCATGTTTTTAACAAACAAGTCGCCAGCCACTGCCCAAAGGTTCGGGTTGCCTTGCAGAATCTGAGCCATGCCTTCCATAGCTTCTTGACGCTTAGTCATGTAGCTTGGGCCAGTAGTCACAACCACGTCATACTTACCCACGCTTGGGTTGTATATTTTCTCAATGACTATGCCGTTTTCATCAACAATCTTTTTGACGGGTTCTGCCTGCATGGGGTCAATCTTAGCCATGTCAGTTTCACCATCCACGCCAATGATGCGAGCAATACGGCGGGTGTCGTAAATCTTGGGGATAATGTCAACCAATTGACGGGTCACGTAACGGATAGCGCGAGCCAAGTTGTCAACGTAATGGTACGTGCCTACATCACCTTGACGTTCGCGAGCCAAAATAGCCCGACCAGAACGCTCATTAGACGTTTGCCCAAGGCTTGAGTCATATTGCCCTGTAGTCGATTTAATATCGTCACTAGCGCCCATCTTGGCTTGAATTAAGCCCGTTTGCGGCAATGGGGGCGGGGCACGTTGTGGTAAGGGCAATACGCCACCTGCACCATCGGTCACATCGGGGTTAACTTCTAAATACGGCCAATTGGTCGTGTTAGCTGTTTTCCATTGATGCTCGTACCCTTCAAACTGCCCACCGTAGCCAATAAATGGTGCTTTAGGCGCTAACGCCAGCATCTCAGCTTCTTGACTGACCCAGTAGTTGTACATACGCTGTGCATCTTTAGCGTTACGCACAATACCTGATACGTAAATCTGTCCGTCTACTTCAAACTCATTACCGATAACGCGGACAACAGGAATCCACTTGCCTGCCCACTCTTGTTCTTGAAGTATTTCATAGCCATTGGTTTTAATCCACATGACTTTCTTACGATCTACGTCACGCTTGCGAATAGGCGTGTAGCCCATCTGAGCCAGTTGCTTATCTTCTTTTGAGCCTTTAAATGCGGTGATTTCACCAGCATAAAGGTTTAAAACTGCTTTTTCGTACTTATGGTAAAAGTATTCGGCAATTCTAACCGTGTTATCGGCTAACCATTGGCTAACCGCTTGATCGCCCACGCCTTGTTGCTGAATAGACGACACAGGCATGGCATCGGGGTAAGCCCGTTCGTACTCTGCCCTAGATAGGTCTTCTGTAATAAAACACCATTGCGCATCCGCCCCGCAAGGGTCTTGTATCATAGGATCCATGTAAACGCTAAAGCTATTGCGTATGCGCCCAATCCTTAAATCTTGGTCAAACGAATTTTCGTCACAGTACTCAGTCAATATGCGGATGTACCCTTCGCCATAAGTAACTTGATTCTGACACGCTGTGTCATACGCCACATCAGCGTCTGACATATACTCAATGTGACGCACTATGCCGTCAAATATGTCCGCCATCTCAACATCGGCTTCATCATTGGCAGGAATTACCTTACCTGACGGGCGATTCTGACGTTGGTCGTTTGTAATTTGGTTGACGTGTTGTGGCAACTTGTTAATGGTTAAACAAGGCCGTGCGCCAATAGTCTGCCCTTGCACCGAGCCACGTGTGGATAATACATCAGAAGGCCATTGCCATTGATTATCTGGGCTACCCGCCATAAAGCGCAAATCATCTAGCTCATCGTTACGTGAACTGCCATAAGCAGAAATAGCCAACGTGAGTCGGCTACGCATTGTGGCTAGAAGGTCTTTATTGTCGCTCTCATTGCTCATCGACTAGTCCAATAATGTCTTTATCTTGCATTAATGCAAAACCATCAATCATTGCGTCGATTGTACCGCTAAACCTGACTTTGTCACCTACTGACACCAATATAGGCCGTAATTTACCGTTTGGTAGCCTTTTACCTGGCCCAGTAGCCACAACCGTACCCGTTAAAGTGTCTTCTAAAGGCAACACCAAGAACGGGTGGGGGATTGGCGCGTTTTCTTTGACTAAGACGTGGTTATGCAAGGGTCGAATCATTTTTTCTTAGCCGTTTTAGCCGAATCTTTAAAGTCTTTAGCTGTGGGCGCGTTCTTACTGCCCACTTTGTTCATTTTTTCGCCGCTTCCTGCTTTGATGCGCTCTTGCTTGGCGTTAATATTTGCGTAAAGCCCAGGTTTCTTAGTCATTTAAAATGCCATCCATCCAGTTGCAACGCTGTTGCTGTTTTGAAAGTTAGGTCGTGTTCTGTGTGCTGCTTCATTATACTCACGATGCGCCACAGGAAAAGCAAATGTCACGCATATCGCATCGGCTGCATCAGGCGAGGCTAAGCCACGCGCTTTCATGTCTTTTTTTGACTCTAAAAAGATTGTACCCTTAGAATCAGGTTTCATCATAGGGCTAATTAAATCTGTCTTGAGCACCCGCTCTTGCGGTATGCTTGCCGTCTTTAGCCAGTCCTTCATCTTGCCCCACATCTCGGCTCGCAAGTTGCCGTACATGAGTGGTGTCTTACTCTTACTGCCAAAGTTAACCCCGCGAATCTTATAGCGTTGCTCTTTGAGCCTGTCTACGATCCCACCGCCTACCCCACCTTCGTCAATCACAACCAACGCAGGCTTGTATTCTTCTATGGCTTCAATGACGTGGCCAACCACTGTCATCGTATCGTCACCCCTGAACTTACGGATGTCAATAATGTCGCGGCCACGCCTAACCGCAATAACGGTTGCGTCTGCACCAAACCGTGCAGGGTCAACACCAATCACAATCGGGGCTGATAAATCTTTATACAGGGGGCGCTCCATCGCTTCATCCACCACTAGGCTAGGTATGAACTGATCATCGCCTTCGCTTGGGAATGAGCCAAAGACCTCTACGTGCGCTTGGTACGAATCAGCCCCATACTCAGCAATAATCTGCTCATACACGTTCTTATCCGTACCCTCAACCGTTCTTGCGTCAATCTGCTTAGTCACCCAAAAGTCACGCTTGGCGTTAAAGCATTCGTAAAAGTACCCGCTGTTACGCCTGGGGTTAGAGAACGCCAACCAAAAACGATTCGGTGTGTTCTCCGTAAAGAACCCGCTTGATACACCCCAGATAGAGTCATCTATACCTGATGCTTCGTCAAAGACCAACATCACGCCATCATAGTTATGCACACCTGCAAACGCATCGGGGTTCTCTGCTGACCACAATCTGCCTTCTAGCGACCAGTAGCGCGTGCCTTTCTTTAAGTCGCGCTCAACTAATTCAGCCAACCATTTAGCGGGGGCCACTCTTGTTGCGCTAATCTCCCACCAATAGCTGTTTATAGACATCGACAGCCATTTAGTAATTTCAGCCCACGTCACACTTCGCAACTGACTTTCTGAGTTAGCCGACACGATACCCGTGCCACCAACGCGAGTAGACATAAACCACAGCACTATCCAGCTTACCAATGCCGACTTGCCAATACCCCGCCCACTGGCTACCGCCAAGCGCAAGGTGTTAAAGTCAATCTTGCCGTTGTTCTCTTTAATATGTTGGGCTATATCGCGTAGCACTTCTCGTTGCCATTTGCGTGGGCCTGTAAAGTGCTCAAGCGGTGTGCCCTTTTGCCCCCACGGAAACGTGAACAGCACAAACGCTAACGGGTCGTTTTTTATAGCAGGCGACCATAGCCTACTCATTAGCGCCATTTCTTCTTGGGCTGAGTATCTAATCTCTTGCACGTGTGTCTTCTTTAGCTATCATTTTAAAGGGGGCGTCTTGCACGGGGTCGTTGTACTCCAACCCCTGCGCAACGCATTTGTCTGCCAACGCCATTGCGTCAACAATACTGATCTGTTGAGTGACGTCAATCTGCACGCGTTGCGCGGCTTGCCAGTCGTGGCGGTGTTTTAATTTATCAAGCGCCATCTTAGCGTCACCTTCGGCAATGGCTTTATCTACAATCGTTGCCGCTTGCATCTCGCTGTATGCGCGTCCTTGCGCTTCTGCCATCTCAGCTACAGGATCCATTTGGCACAATTGCCTGTACTCAGACGGCATCATGCCCGCAGCTAACGCTAACGTGTCCCCACGCAAACCTAATCGCGCTGCTTCAAATATAGCTTTTAAGCGCGCCTCAGTCGCTTGGACTTTTCGTGGCTCAAATAAGAATGATTGCATCATGCGCTAATTCTACCTTGTGTAGGTTATGTTGTCATGTTGTCATTTTATTTTTAGTTGGTAGCTTGTTTGCTGTTAGCCGTTTTATAAAAAAAATAAAAAGTTTTTGCTGTTAGCCGTTTTATAAAAAAATAAAAATTGTTTGCGAACGGTGCTGGCACACACCCACCACCACCCAGGCCCTGGGGGGGGGTATAAATATTGCGCTGCACAATTCCAAGCAGCATAGCTCTAAGCAAAACTTAGTGCTGTATAAACATACAGTACTCACTAAGTCTTAGTGCCAGTACTCACTAAGTCTTAGTGCTGTATGAATGTACAGTACTCACTAAGTCTTAGTGCCAATACTCACTAAGTCTTAGTATTTATGTTCCTAAGACTTAGTGAGTATTCCTAAGACTTAGTGAGTATTTGCCGTATGGCTTTTAGCTAATAACATTATATGAAATTCTATTGTGTAGTCATTTATGTTGTCATTTTGCTTAATTGAAGTAGGCTTAAGAGCCCCTGTTTACGCGGGTCTCAAAATGTAGGTCATTTTGTTGTCATTTTAGATTTAAAAATGACTACGCGAAAAGTCGCATAAACAGTGGCTCTTAAGCCTGTTTTTCATTTTGTAGTCATTTTTTGAGGTTTTTTGCAAAAATTCACGGCTGTGCGACGTGGTTTGCGTGCCCCACTAATAAACTACTGTATACCTATACAGTAGTAATATTAAAATCAAATATATAACTAAAATAATGACTACATGACTACAAAGCCCGCAAAGCCCCGCGGTTGTTGCTTCTACGTGTAGTCATTTTGCCAAAATAAATGACTACAAAATGACAACACAATAATTGCAATAAATTGTTTGACAAGTGCTATAAAATACATTACACTGGTATCTAGTTAGCAGTTACCTTGTCAAATACTCACTAAGTCTTAGGAAAACATAATGTCAAAATATGATCAAACGTTTAAAGACCTAAACCGCGCGCAAACCCCGAGCGCGTTAAGCCTAATCGCAGGCGCTGTCGCAGGCGTGGCCGGCCTGTATATTTTCGCTGTATTTGTTTTATCGCTGTAAACCCGTGGCCAGCTGGCCTACTTAATAAACTAAAATTAAAGGTAATCTAAAATGACAAACCCAATTCAAAAAATCAATTTCGCGTTTTCAGCCCTTAAAGGTGTCGCGCACTTAGCCGGTGACAGAGATATTAGAGCGTACATAAACGTGGTGCGAATCGAAGCTACGGCAACCGCTACACGCCTACTTGCGACTGATGGGCACGTAGCAGGCGTCTATGAGCGATTAGAGCAAAATACACTTAATACCCAGTCTATAGCGCTGTCTGTTCCTACCGACATCATTAAGACCCTCAAGGCCGTGAGGGGCGCTGATGAGTGCACACTAATACCCGAATATGCCCCGCCGGTGAAAGACGGTGATGAGCCTAAGCTAATTGGGGGCGTGATCAGCGTCTACGGGGGAATGTCGATCAATTTTAAAACTGCGGGCCTTGAGACCTTCCCTGATTACATGCGAATCATACCGAAAACATTATCAGGTGAAGCCGCTCAATTTAACCCAGACCTGATCACTAAATTTATGAAGGCGCGTAAAGACATAGGCAATGGCGCGTGTATGCCTCAAATCGGGTTTAACGGTGACAACGCTGCGCTGATCAGTTTAAATATTGATGACTTATTTATAGGTGTAGCAATGCCAATTAGAACAGAGAGCAAAATTAACTGGACACCAACTAGCGCCCCTGCTAAGTTTTTAACCCGCTT
>FUWD013429934.1_pt13 | contig 27906 bp, 29 predicted proteins | sample 1063281 | NCBI WGS metagenome assembly FUWD01 (sample SAMEA79048168, study PRJEB19326) | metagenome | biome: marine | reverse complement strand
AGCAGGTTCTTGTCATAATCCCATCAATCTCTGCATCATACCACATATTAAGCGCCCCAGCTGCTCCTGCACCAAGTGCTACAAAAAATAATGACAAAGACGCATCTAAGAAATCTGGCTGCGTAGGAGCAATAACCATTCCAACTAGTGCAGTAAATATCACCAAAGACATTACTCTAGGTTTCATTAGCTCAAAAAAACTTTTGAACATGTGCGAAAGAGCTTTTACCGAAGAAACCGGTATTGCAGATATTTGTTTTTTCAAAGTACCCCTTTTAATTATTTAATTTCTGGTAACTCGTTAAATTGATGGAAAGGAGGCGGTGAAGTTAAAGTCCATTCCAAGGTAGTGGCCCCCTCTCCCCAAGGATTATTACCTACCTGTTTGCTTCTCACAAAGGCATGAATTAAAACTACGAAAAATATCAATACTCCAAAAGCAGAAATATAAGATCCAATCGAAGACACATAATTCCATCCTGCATAAGCATCTGGATAGTCAGCATATCTTCTTGGCATACCTGCAAGTCCTAAAAAATGCTGAGGAAAGAAAATCAAATTTACACCGATAAATGTTATCCAAAAATGTAATTTTCCTAAAAACTCTGAATATTCCCATCCAGTCATTTTGCTAAACCAATAATAGAAACCAGCAAATAGAGAAAATACAGCCCCTAAAGATAATACATAATGAAAATGAGCCACTACGTAATAGGTGTCATGTAAAGATGTATCAACACCTGCGTTAGCTAAAACAACCCCTGTAACTCCTCCAACTGTGAATAAGAATATAAATCCTAAAGCCCATAACATAGGAGTATTCAAGGTAATTGACCCTCCCCACATAGTCGCTATCCAAGAAAAAACTTTAATACCTGTGGGAACTGCAATAACCATAGTTGCGAAAACAAAATATGCTTTGGTATCCACTCCCATTCCAACGGTATACATATGGTGGGCCCAAACTATAAACCCAACTACTCCGATAGAAACCATTGCGTAAGCCATTCCTAAATAACCAAAAACAGGTTTCTTTGAAAAGGTGGATACAATTTGACTTACAATTCCAAACCCGGGAAGGATCATAATATAAACTTCTGGGTGACCAAAAAACCAAAATAAATGTTGGAAAAGAACTGGGTCCCCCCCACCCTCAGGATTAAAAAAAGAAGTCCCAAAATTTCTATCCGTAAGCAACATAGTAATTGCCCCCGCTAGAACTGGTAAAGAAAGTAATAATAAAAAAGCTGTAACTAACATTGACCAAACAAATAAAGGCATTTTATGCATCGTCATACCCGGTGCTCTCATATTGAAAATAGTAGTTATAAAATTCACAGCACCCAAGATGGAGGAGGCTCCAGCTAAGTGTAAGCTAAAAATTGCAAGATCCATTGCGGGTCCTGGTTGTCCAGCTTTTGAAGATAAGGGTGGGTAAATAGTCCAACCACCTCCTACGCCATTTTGGCCTGGAGGTCCTTCAACAAAAATAGATGCTAATAAAAGTATAAATGCTGCAGGTAAAAGCCAAAAAGAAATATTATTCATTCTCGGAAATGCCATGTCAGGTGCTCCAATCATTAGTGGAACAAACCAGTTTCCAAATCCACCAATCATTGCAGGCATCACCATAAAGAAAATCATAATCAACCCATGGCCTGTAACCAAAACATTATAAAGATGGTAATCACCACCTAAGATTCCGTCTCCTGGATACATTAACTCAGCTCTCATCAAGACAGAAAATGTAGTACCAATCACTCCTGCAATAATTGCAAAGATTAAGTACATAGTTCCAATATCTTTATGGTTAGTTGAGAATGCCCATCTTTTCCATCCAGTTGGATGAGATTCGTGATGTTCGCTAGCAGCTGTTGTGTAAGTTGACATTAATTTAACTCCAATTGTTCTTTTTTAACTAAAAACTTTTTCTCAGGGTACATTGCATATTTTACTCTTGCCATCTCGACCCACTCTTTATATTTTTCTTCAGAAACTACTTCCACTGTAATCGGCATGAAAGCATGTTTTATTCCACATAATTCTGAACACTGTCCGTAGAAAATTCCTTCTTTTTCTGCCTTAAACCAAGTTTCATTTATTCGTCCTGGAACTGCATCTCTTTTCACTCCAAACGCAGGAAGTGCCCAAGCATGCAAAACATCATTTGCAGTAATCAAAACTTTTACAACTTTATTCACGGGAACAACAACATGCTTATCCGTAGCTAACAATCTAGGTTGGCCTGGTTTCAAATCTTTTGTTTCAATCATTGTAGCTTCGAAAGCTATTTTTTGATCAGGGTATTCGTAGCCCCAATACCACTGATAGCCAATTGCTTTGATTGTAATATCAGCTTTAGGAATTACATCTTGTTTGTACAACAACTTAAAAGAAGGGATTGCAATCACCACAAGTATTAAACATGGTATCACTGTCCACAAAACTTCCAATAAAGTATTGTGAGAAGTCTTGGTAGGATTTGGATTTTTAGAAGCCTTAAATTTCCAGACAGCATACAGAATTAAAAATAAAACAAATACTGAAATTGCTGTAATGATAGGAAGTAAAATATAGTCATGCATAAAAACAAGGTCGTCCATGACAGGTGTTACGCTTTTTTGATATCCTAGTTGCCAATTTTTTGGCTGTTCTGCCAATGCGCTACTTCCAAGCAAAAAAGTAAAGATAGGTAATAAAAAATATTTCATAATTGTCGTTGTCCTTATACCAAAACTTAGTGATGTTAACTTTGCGACACTTTGACAAAAAGTATACAACTTAAACAAAAAATCAAAAAGAATTGTAGGCATAATGAGTACTTTTTTTAAAGATACAGACCTTACTCGACAAGAAGCTGACCGTCTGGTGTCAGAAACTCTAAAAAATTGCGATGATGGTGAGCTGTTTTTTGAAAGCTCTAAAAATGAGTCGTTTGTGCTCGACGACAACAAAATAAAAAATACTAGTTACGACACCTCTTTAGGCTACGGATTAAGAGCTGTTACTGATGATGTTACTGCCTATTCGCATTCGAATGAGATTTCAAAAAAATCTCTTACTGAGGCTTCTAAGAGTTTGCTTTCAAGTTTAAAAAATAAGAATGGAAAAATTTCTACCTCGCCACAAAGATCTAATTCTAAAATGTATTCTGACGTTAATCCAATTGAAGCAAAACCGTTTGGGGAAAAGGTTTCTATTTTAAAAAATGTTGACGAATATTTAAGAAAAAAAGATTCTTTAATTAAGCAAGTTTCCGCATCTATCTCAGGTGAATATCAAGAAATTGAAATTATAAAATCAGATTCACAAAGCTTTCAGGATATCAGGCCCTTAATTAGATTTAATGTTACTGTTATGGTTGAGAAAAACGGTCGAAGAGAAACTGGATCCTACGGAACAGGCGGACGGATGAATTATGATGATTACATTGCAAATAATGATTGGAAAAAAGTTTGTGATGAAGCTTACCGACAAGCTATGATTAATTTGGAAAGTAAAGAAGCTCCTGCCGGGGAAATGAAAGTTGTATTAGGACCTGGATGGCCTGGAATTTTATTACACGAAGCAATCGGTCATGGATTGGAAGGAGATTTTAATCGAAAAAAAACTTCGGCTTTTCACAATCTGATGAATCAAAAGGTAGCAAGTGAACATGTCACAATAGTAGATGATGGAACAATCTCTAACAGAAGAGGATCTATTACAATTGATGATGAAGGGACTCCTTCTTCCAATACGGTTCTTATAGAGAATGGAATATTAAAAAATTATATGCAAGACAGGCTTAATGCTCGTTTAATGAAAACAACATCCACTGGAAATGGCAGAAGAGAAAGTTTTGAATGTGCGCCGATGCCAAGGATGACCAATACTTTTATGCTTAACGGAAAACACTCTCAGGAAGATATGATCAAATCAGTAGACAAGGGTATCTTTGCAGTTTCGTTTGGTGGTGGGCAAGTAGATATAACAAATGGAAAATTTGTTTTTTCATGCACGGAGGCATATGAAATTAATAATGGAAAAATAGGTTCTCCAGTGAAGGGTGCTACAATTATTGGAAATGGTCCAGATATCTTAACTAAAGTATCCATGGTTGGAAATGATATGAAGCTAGATCCGGGAATTGGAACTTGTGGAAAAAATGGGCAATGGGTTCCTGTCGGTGTTGGTCAGCCTTCTATATTGGTAGATGAAATAACCGTGGGTGGAACTCAACTTTAATTTAATAAAAAATTTAGCAAAACTAAACCTGCCATTGCAGCAGTTTCAGATCTTAAAATATTTTTGCCTAACGAGAAACTTTTAAACTTATCATTGTTTAAAATGATCTCTCTTTCTTTTGGGGAAAAATCTCCTTCAGGACCTACAAATAAAATATAGTTTTTACTCTTATCTTCTATGAGTTGGGTTAAATCATTATTTTTAGAGCTAATATCCCCAAACAAAACCACATCCTCTTTTTTCAAGGAATGTAAAAATTCTTCTAAATTTAAAGCACTTACTATCTGAGGAATATTTAATTGATCTGACTGTTCGCTAGATTCTATAATAATCTTGTTTAATCTATTTTCATTAACATTCCTGACAATGGTATGGTCTGAAATGACGGGGATAAAACTTTTTAACCCCACTTCTGTACATTTTTGAATTAAAAAATCTAATCGTTGTCCTTTGAGTGGACAAAAGGCTAAGGAAATATTTGAAGGCCCAGGCTGATTTCTCTGTTTTGCATGAACTTGAATGGTTGTTTGTTTTTTTTCACTCCCGGCAACTTTTCCAAGGAATTCTCCATCTATTCCATTGAATAGCAATAATTCATCTCCACTTTTTAAGCGCATCACATTCGATATATAATGGGACTGGTCCTTACCTAGTGCAATTTTATTATTTTCTTCTAGTCTTTCACTCAGAAATATTCTAATTTTTTTCTGCATAAATTAAATTGTATATATGAAAAATAAAATTACAAATATCAAAGTCTGTGCTTTTGATGCTTATGGCACGTGTTTTGATATTAATTCTGCCGCTAAAGTTATTAAAAATAAAATTGGAAAGTCGTGGCTAGCGTTTTCAAATACCTGGAGAACTACCCAGCTTGAATATACATGGTTAAGAAGTTTAATGAGGAATCATGCTGATTTTTGGAAAATTACCAAAGACTCTTTAAATTATGCAATGAAAGAGCATAATATTAATAAGAAATACACAAATGAACTTTTGAAACTTTATAAAGAGCTAGAGGTGTATCCTGAATTAAAAGAAACACTTTTATATCTAAAGAAAAAAAAAATAAAAACTTGTATTCTTTCCAATGGCACTCCAAAACTATTAGATCGGCTGACAAAAAAAGCAAAAGTGGAAAAGCTCTTTGACTCTCTAATCTCTATTGAAAAAATAAAAATTTATAAGCCTGACCCGAGAGTATACAAGCTCGTAACAAATAAATACTCTTGCAAACCAAGTGAAGTTTGTTTTTTAAGCTCTAACAGTTGGGATGTAGTAGGATCTAGATCATTTGGATTTCAGTCTATATGGGTTAATCGTGTAAATAAAAATTTTGATGTTTTGGACTTCAAGCCGAAAAGAACCATTTCTGACTTAGCGCAATTAAAAAAATTAATTTAGTAGGCTGTTATTGTATCTAATGGAAAAATATTTTAAACTTATTCGTTTAGATAAGCCTGCAGGTATTTTTCTACTTTTTTGGCCTTGCGCCTGGGGCCTTGTCATAGCCAACTCTAGCATCAATAATGACATATTATTTTACAAATTTTTAATTTTATTTTTTTTTGGATCTGTTCTGATGAGAAGTGCTGGTTGTGTATATAATGACATTATTGATCGAAAAATAGATAAAAAAGTAAAACGAACCAGTGCAAGGCCTATAGCCACAGGAAGCGTTTCAATTCCTCAGGCTTGGTTTGTAATTTTTTTATTAATTTTTTTATCTTTAATTATACTTTTTCAGTTTAATTTAAATTCTGTTATTTTTGGACTGAGCTCTGGTATTTTAGTTGCTATCTATCCTTTCATGAAAAGAATAACTTACTGGCCTCAATTATTTTTAGGTATTGCTTTTAATTGGGGTGTGATTTTAGCTTGGCTTGCTTTTGAAGGTGAGTTTTCTTTTGCTCCTATAGCATTATATATCTCGGCAATCCTATGGACTTTAGACTACGACACTATTTATGGAATGCAAGACATTAAAGATGATCTCAAAATAGGAATCAAATCTACTTCGATTAAATTTGAAAAAAAAATAAAATTTTTTTTATTATTTTGCTACCTGGCTTCGATTGGTTTTTTATTAGTTTCTCTAAAGCTCTTAAATACAAATATTTACACCTATATATTGGCAATATTGTCCTCTGGAATCTTATTTTTTCAAATTTTGGTATATGAAAAAAACAAGCCAGAAAAAAATTTTAAATTATTTGCATTAAATAATTATTATGGTTTATCTATCTTTTTGACGTTAATGGTAACAATAAATAATGATTAAAGACAAAGCATTTTTAGAAAAAATCTCTCAATTTTGTCTAGATAAGGCAAAAAAACTTGGCGCTACAGATTGTGAGATTGTTGTTGGCAATTCTATCTCAGAAAGTATTTCTTATCGTAATAAGCAAGTTGAACAATCTGACAGATCCGATAATTTTTCTATTGGCCTAACCACATATATAGGTAATAAAAAATCTAATGTCTCATCCTCCAATATAAAAAAGGATGACATTTCCGCACTGATTGAAAGATGTATCGCAATGACAAAAATAACTCCTGAAGATAAATATTCTTCTATGCCCAAAGAAAGTTTTCTAGCAACAAAAGATATTTCTTTAAATTTATTTGATAAAACAGAGCTCGATAATGACTATAAAATTAATTTTTTACAAGAAATGGAAGAGGAAGCTTTTTCTAATAGCAAAATTACTAATTCAAATGGATGTTCTTTTTCAGAGGCAAAGTCTAATTTTATTTTAACTAATAGTTTGGGTTTTTCAAAGGGGTATGAAACCTCCATGTTCTCCGCTGGTTGTGCAGTAGTGGCTGAAGACAAGGGATTAATGGAAACCGATTATGAATACTCAACAAAAAGATTTTCTAATGAGTTACTAAACTCAAAAAAAATTGGATCTTCAGCTGCTAACAGAGCGGTCAGGCGGCTTAATGCAAAAAAAATAGAAAGTATAAAAATTCCAGTTATATTTGATAAGCGTATTTCAAGAAGCTTATTATCAAGTTTTGCTGGTGCAATTTCAGGCTCCGCATTCTCGAGAGGAACCACTTTTTTAAAGAATAAACTAAAAGAGCAAGTTTTTTCAAGTTCCATAAATGTATTTGATGACCCTTTAATTGAAAAAGGATTGGGGTCTCAACCTTTTGATTCTGAGGGGGTGACTAGCAATAAATTGTCTTTGATTGAAAATGGAAAATTGCAAAATATTTTTTTAGATACCTACAATTCTAATATTTTAGGAGTAGAAACTAATGGCAGAAGTGGTGGTAGCACAAATTTATATTTTGAAAATGGAAAAAATACACTTAAAGAAATAATTCAAGCACAAAAAAAAGCGCTTTATATAACGGATCTAATTGGTCGTGGTTCTGACACAATTACTGGAGATTATAGCGTGGGTGCTTCTGGTATTCTTATAGAAAATGGTGAGTTAGGATATGCCGTTAACGAAATAACAATTGCAGGAAATCTTTTGGATATGTACAAAAATTTAGATTTGGCTAATGATCTTGAATTTACTTATGCAACCAATTCTCCTTCTATAATAGTCAACCAAATGACTATTGCTGGTAAATAATGCAAAAAATAGAGCTACTTAAAAGAATTTTTAGAACACAAGTCAAAAGATACATTTCTCAAATTTTAATAATCTTTTTATTTATTCTTGTCTCTGCCCTAGCAACCGCCGGTGTTGCCTGGTTACTAGATCCAGCTATTAAAAAAATATTTATCGAAAAAGATGTAACGTTATTATTTGTAATACCTGGCTTAATTGTTTTAGCTTTTGTGATTAAGTCAATTTCGATTTACATTATAAGAATCAAAACAATCAAAATATCATTTAATATTACTAAGAATATTCAAATTCTTATGGCTGAAAAAATTTTAAAATCTGATACAGCTTTCTTAACCAACAAACATTCTGGAAGATTCATTTCTAATTTTACAAATGATACTCAAATCTTGTTGAATGTAATTAATGGAACAACCATTTCGGTAGTAAAAGAATTTGTTACGCTGATTGCATTGGTAGGTCTTATGTTCTACCAAAATTGGAAATTAAGTATTTTGGCAATAATAATGATTCCCGTGGCAGCTTATTTTTCAAAACAAATTGGTAAAAAAATGGGAAAAATAGTAAATCAAAGCTTACAGGCTAGCGAGATGTTTACAAAATTTTTATCTGAAATTTTGAAAGCCACTTCTGTTATTAAGATTTTTCAAAAAGAAAATGATGAATTAACTAAATTTAGAAAAGTTATAGAGGATAGGATTGGTAAAATGACTAAAGTTGAAAGAACTAGATTTGGCGCTAGTCCGATTATGGAAACAATTACTGGAATAGCCATTGGAATTGTTGTTTTGGCTGGAGGTTATTTAAGTATTCGCAATGAGATCGAGGTGGGTAGTTTCTTTTCTTTTCTGACCGCCCTAATGCTTGCTTATCAACCAGTCCGAGCTTTGTCTGGTGTAAATATTGGAATCAATGAAGGGCTTGCTGCAGCAAAAAGAATTTATCAACTCCTGGATAACAAAGATGATATTTCTGACAATTCGAATAAAAAAGATTTAATTGTTCAAAGTAAAAATATTCAATTTGAAAATGTTAGCTTTCATTATCCAGATGGTACTCAAGCAATAAAAAACCTTTCTACCAAAATTGAAGGAGGTCGAACAACTGCACTAGTAGGAAAAAGCGGTTCTGGAAAATCTAGCTTTATCAATCTTATTCCAAAACTTTACAATATTCATAGCGGAGCCATCACTATCGATTCACAAAATATTAATGAAGTGAGTCTTGCTTCTCTTCGAAGAGAAATTGCTGTTGTTTCTCAAGAAGTTATTTTATTTGATGATACTGTTGAAGCTAATATAGCGTATGGAAGAATAGATGCCACCAAAGAAGATGTAATTTTAGCTAGCCAAAATGCAGCTGCAGATGAGTTTATTCGGGAACTTCCAAATGGATACGACACTATCGTTGGAGAAAATGGTGTAAAACTATCAGGAGGTCAAAAACAAAGAATATCTATTGCTAGAGCTATGCTAAAAAATAGTTCTATTATTTTATTGGATGAGGCTACCTCTGCTTTAGATTCAGAGTCAGAGGCAAAAGTTAAATATGCCATAGATAATTTAATTAAAAATAGAACAACAATTGTTATAGCTCATAGACTATCTACTATTAAAAATGCTGATAAAATTATTGTTCTTTCTGGAGGTGTCTTGGTTGAGGAAGGAAAGCATGAAGAACTTTTAGCTAAGTCGGATACTTATAAAAAATTATATACTCAAGAAATTGCTAGCTAGTTTTTATGCTTACTTTTTACATATATGCAAGTTGTGTATTTCATTTCTTTGCTAATATTTTTTTAAATATAAGAGTTATAAAAAAAAAAGAACATCCAACAAGGTTTAAAGAAAAGTTAGGATTGTATGAAATTAAAAATAACAATCCAGTAGTATGGTTTCATGCTTCTAGCCTAGGCGAAATTAAATCTGTGGTACCATTAGTCTTTCACTTTAGTAAAAATAAAAATTATAAAATATTAATTACTACAGTTACTCTCAGCTCTTCAGAATACTGTCGTAAAATTTTTGAGCACACAGAAAATATTACTCATCAGTTTGCTCCACTTGATACTCCTATAATAGTAAAAAAATTTTTAGATCACTGGAAGCCCCAAATATCTATTTTTGTAGAATCTGAAATTTGGCCTAATCTTATTTTGCAGACCAAAAAAATATCTAAATTAATTTTGCTAAATGCAAGATTGTCTAACAAGTCATTTTCAAGATGGAAATTAGTAAAAAAAGTTGCTCAAAAACTTTTGAAGCAATTCGATTCGATTGCAGCACAAAGCAAGGAAGTTAAATCTTTTATAGAATTTTTTGGCATACAAAATGTAAATTTTTTAGGAAATCTTAAATTTATCTCTCCGGACAATATTTCAAATAACAATGGTTTTGTTTTTAGAAAAGTAGTTAAAAATTCGTGGGTAGCAATGAGTATTCACAAAGGAGAAGAAACTTTTATTATAGAGACGGTCAAAAAAATTAAAAAAGAACAAATTGAATCTCAGTGTATTTTGATACCCAGGCATCTTAATAAAATTAAAGAATTAACAGATATAATTAAAGCTAACAATCTAACCTACCAATTAAAAAGCAAAGAAACTCTTCCGCTTGTAAATAGAGATTTTTATATTGTGGATTCTTTTGGTGATGCTGGGGAAGTTTTTAAAAAAATAAATCTAGTTTTTTTGGGAGGATCAATAATTCCACACGGGGGTCAAAATCCGCTAGAGCCAGCAAGGGAAGGATGCTACTTGTTGCACGGTCCTAACATTTATAATTTTACTGAAATTTTTGAATTTTTGACAAAAAATAATGTTTCTAAGCTTGTAACTTCCGAGATAACGTTGACACAAGAATTAATTTCAAATTTCAAAAACTTCAGAAATAATGATAAAGTTAAAGCAATCATGGAGGAACACAGTCAAAAAATATTGCTGGATCATATCAATTATCTTAACTCTTTCATTAAATAATGAATATTAACAAACCTGCCTTTTGGGATTCCAAGCAAATATCTCTATGGGCTATACTGCTGTTGCCTGTGACGGCATTGTATTGTTTAATCATAGCTGCAAGAAGAGTGATTAAAAATTCCAAGAAATTCAATATCAAAACTATTTGCATCGGAAATATTTACTTAGGTGGAACTGGAAAAACCCCTTTAGCAATTAAGATGGCCTCGCTTTTGCAAGATAAGTTTAATTTAGTAATTGTTAAAAAAAAATACTCAGATCAAAAAGATGAGATAGCTATGCTCAAATATAACTGTAAAGTTATTACTCATAAATCACGAACATCAGCTATCGAACAAGCTATAAAAGAAAATTATAATCTTGCTATAATGGATGATGGATTTCAAGATGAGGAGATTAAAAAAGATATTTCTATTCTGTGCTTTAGTTCTGCCCAATCTATAGGAAATGGATTTGTAATTCCTAGTGGTCCTTTAAGAGAAAGTTTAGATAGAATAAAATTTTCAGATATTGCGTGTATTAATGGAGATTTAAATCCTGAGTTAGAGAAAAAAATAAGATTTTACAAACAGGGTATAAAAATATTTTACTCAACCTATCATTTATTAAATACAAATTATTTTAAAGATAAAAATTATTTTGTATTTTCTGGAATAGGAAATAATATTAATTTTTTAAATCTTTTAAAAAAAAACAAAATTAATATAAGCGAGTATAAGTTTTTTCCTGATCATTATGAATATAACGATCATGAAATTGATAAACTAAAAAACCATGCTCTAAAAAATAAATTGCATTTATTAACTACAGAAAAAGATTATTTAAGACTTGGCGAAAAAAACAAAGAAAATATAGAGCACTGCAAAATCCAATTAATTATTAATGATGAAGAAAAGCTAGTGAAGCAAATTATGTCTTATGAAAGTAATTAAATATTTTTTTGAATTTATTATTATAATTTTTTTATTTATTATATTTAAGTTATTGGGTAGAAAACTATCTTCTGATTTAGGATGCTTAATTTCTAATTACGTAGGGTTTAATTTTAGATCTAAAAAAAGAATATCGACTAACTTTAAAAAAGCTTTTCCAGGACTAGATAATGAGGAAGAAAATAAATACACTAGAGAAATGTGGTGCAATTTTGGAAGAACTTTTGCCGAATATGTTTATTTAAAAGAATTTAGAGAGAATAAAAAAAATCATATAGTAATTAATGGTAGTGAAATTCTAGACTTAATTAAATCAAGTAATGTACCTACAGTTTTTGTTTCGGGTCATTTTGCTAATTTTGAATTAATGGCAATGGAACTAGATAGAAAAAATCTAAACATAGCTGCTATTTACCGACCTTTAAATAACTTTTTTCTTAACCCGCTAATGGAATACTGGAGAAAAAAATATATTTGCAATTTTCAAATTCCAAAAAAAATACCTGGAAGGAGTGGAGATGGCACTCGTCAATTTATAAAAGCTGTTCAAATCAAAACTAATATAGCGGTAATGGTAGATCAGAGTATTACGCAAGGTAAAAAGATTGATTTTTTTGGTGAAAAGGCATTTACCACTTCGATACCTTCTCAATTAGCCCTAAAGTACAATTATCAAATTGTTCCCATTGCCATTAGAAGAGTGAAAAAGTACGAATTCGTTATGGATATTTTCAATCCTATTTCTATAGATAAAAAAAAAGATGATGAACTTTCTATTGGAAAAAAAATTAATGAAAAAATAGAAGAGATGATTTTAAAAAATCCCGGCCAGTGGATATGGACTCACAACAGGTGGAAAGTCTAGTTTTTTAAAGCCAGCTCAGGATCTAGAGCTATTTGTTTCCAATAAATTCCAAAATGTAAATGATCTCCAGTTGATCTTCCTGTAGATCCCATGGTTCCTATAACCTCCCCCTGTGAAACTTGCTGACCCTTGGTTACATTTAGAGAATTGAGGTGATAATATACTGATGTTATGCCATGCCCATGATCGATACCAATTGTACCACCAGTAAAATATAAATTTTTTTGAGCAAGGGTTACAACTCCTTTTGCCGTAGCTAGAATACTAGTGCCTTTTTTATTTGCAATATCTAATCCCATGTGGGGCCTTCTACTCTTTCCATTTAAGACTCTTTGGCTTCCATATTTTCCTGAAGTAATTCCAGTTGCTGGCTTCAAAAATTTAGAATAAAAAAATTCATTATTAGAATTTACAGATCTCATTTGATTGAAAAAAACCTGTTCTTTTTTAATTCGTTCTAGTGCTTTTTTTCCTGGTGTAACCATTTTTTTTGGCAGTCCATTAATTTTTTGGATTAAAAAATCTCTTTTCTCAATTTTTTTTCTAAAGATTTGAGACTCTCCCTTGGTTAAAATTTTAATTTCAATATCTTTAGCTCTTCCTTTTTTAATACCAAAAATAAAATAACCATTTTTTGAAATTTTTATTTTTTTTTTATCCAAAAACAATTCACTGTTAGGAGAGGCTTTTCCTTTAATGATTCCTCCTTCGGTAAATTTTCCAAAAAACTCAATGCTATGTGCGGTTGTGTTTAAATAAAATAATACGAAACAGCCTAAAAATATTTTTTTAATCATTTGAAATATTTTTAGCTACTTCTATTGGGGAGGAATAGGCCTCTTGTAGTTCAACACTCCAATACCTCAAATCTTGCAAGTCAATTTTCTTTTTAGATACAGCACAAAGAACATAATTTCCTTGTGTGATAATATCAAAACCACCTGCATAATATTTTAACTTGGCTTCTTTCATTATTTTTTTTGTGTTTTGGCAGTTAATATTCCATCGTAAAACTCAATATTGATAAGATGCTCTTTGTTAACATTGCTAGTTTTTACTATCTTTTTGTCTTTGGCATCTCTTACTATTGCAAATCCTCTTTTTAAAACTTTTTGTATACTTAAATTATCTAATCTTAAAAAATAATTATCAATTGTTACATTTTTTTCTTTTATTAAATTATGAGCAAAATATTGTAAGTTTTTAGCTAACATAAGTAACGTTTTTTTATTATCTTTGATAAAATTTTCTAATGATTTTTTATTTAAAAACTTACTTAAGCCATGAAGCTCTTCATTTGCATTTTTGAATACCAGCTCTATAGTAAATTTTAAATTTTTAAATAAATCATTTAACTGTCTTTCTAAACTTCTCATTTCGGGTACTGCCATTTCTGCTGCTGCAGTTGGAGTTGCGGCTCTAACATCGGCCACAAAGTCCAAAAGAGTAAAATCTGTTTCATGTCCAATAGCTGATATAATTGGAATTTTAGATTGAAAAACTGCTCTAACGACATTCTCGTCATTGAAGGAAAGAAAGTCTTCTGCGCCTCCACCGCCCCGTGCAATAATGACAAGGTCCACATTAGAATAATTGTTAAAAAAATTAACTCCTAAGATAATTTCTTCTGCAGACTTGGCTCCCTGAACTGAAATTGGAAATAATTCTAAATGTGTAGAAAATCTATTTTTGATACGATCCACAATGTCCATAATGACGGCTCCTGTAGGAGATGTGATGACTCCAATTTTTTTTGGAAGAAACGGTAATTTTTTTTTATACTGGTCATCAAACAAACCCTCTTCTTTTAATTTTTTTTTTCTTTGCTCAAAAATTTTTAATAGGGCTCCTTCACCTTGGGCATCAATTTGATCAACTTGTAGCTGGTAATTAGAAATACTTCCCTTTGCGTAAGTAGTTAGTTTGCCTTGAGCAAATACTTCCATTCCTTCTTCTGGCTTCATATTTAAAAACGGGACATTTCTTGACCAGCATACAGAATTTAAAACAAAATTTTCGTCCTTAAGTGAAAAATAGTAATGACCTTTAAAGTCTTTAACCTTTGATATTTCACCCTTAACTCTTATCAGGCCAAAATTGTCTTCTAAAATATTTTTAGTTAAGTTGGTAATTTCTGATACTGAAAACTCTGGAATATTTTGCATTATAATATAGTAAATATATTAACATGAACGTTGCTGTAATTGGAAGTGGTGGAAGAGAACATGCTCTTTGTTATAAATTGAGCTTATCAAAAAAAATATCTAAACTTTTTTGCATTCCGGGCAATCCTGGAACTGATTCGATTTGTGAAAATATAGATATTGATCCTTTAAATTTTGATTTGCTTTATTCAGTTTTGTTGAAAAAGGACATTTCAACCGTAATAGTAGGTCCTGAAATTCCTTTAGTTAAAGGGATTGTCGACTTTTTATCTGAAAAAAGTATTTTTACATTTGGCCCTAGCAAAAAAGCTTCACAGCTTGAAGGGTCAAAAGATTTTATGAAAAAACTATGTAGGGACTTTAATATTCCTACTGCGGAATATGAAAGTTTTGACAATCTTTTAAAAGCACAGGATTTTATTAAAAAATCCAAACACCCGCTTGTTATTAAATCAGATGGTTTAGCTGCTGGAAAGGGCGTTACCATATCCAACAATGTAGAAGAATCTATTAAATGCGCCAAAGAAATATTAGAAGGAAAATTTAAAACATCCAGCAAAGTAGTCATTGAAGAATTTTTGGAAGGTGAAGAGGCTAGCTACTTTGTTATTACAGATGGAGAAAATTATTTACCCATTGGTACTGCTCAAGACCATAAAAGAATTGGTGAAAAAGATACCGGTCTCAATACAGGGGGAATGGGTGCATACTCTCCATCATTATTGATCACAAATGATATGCAAGAAAAAATAAATAAAAAAATTATTGAACCAACTATAAAAAGTCTTAATACAATTGGCTGTTCTTTTGTTGGAATATTATATGCAGGGTTGATGATAAAAAATAATGAGCCAAAACTTATAGAATACAATATCAGGTTTGGAGATCCTGAGTGCCAAGTAATTATGATGAGATTAGAAAACGATTTGCTTGACTTAATTCTTTCAGTGAAAAATAAAAATTTAAATGATCAAAGAATTTTGTGGAAAAAAAAACCTTGCATTACAGTAGTAGCTTCAGCAAAGGGTTACCCAGAAAAATATCGAACTAAAACACATATTAAAAATTTAGAAAATATTGAAAATAATTTTACACAACAGCTTTTTCATGCCGGAACCATCAAGGTAGATAAAAAAATTTTAGCTAACGGAGGTAGAGTCCTCAATGCAACTGCGCTAGCTTCTGACTTGCAGGAGGCAAGAAATAAAGCGCATCAAATGCTAGACCTTGTGGATTGGGAAGACAAATACTTTAGACGAGATATTGCATGGAGAGCGATTAAATAAATACTATTTTCTTTTTTGTTTAAAAAAATCAACTAATATTTTTGAAAATTTATTTTCTTCAAAACCATAGTAAAAAGAAAACTTATATTTTAAATATTTAGAGAAACCCAATTTTGGACCATTAATCAAACCTCCACTAGCTTTATCTTCAGCACAGAAATAAATATTTCTTATTTGCGATAAAGCGATAGCTGACGTACACATAACACAAGGTTCAAGTGAGCAATAAATATCCATACCGTCTAGTCTTTTTTTATCTAAAAATTTAAGCGCTTTTCTAATAACCAATATCTCTGCGTGTGCTAATGGGTCTTTGTTGCGAATAGATAAATTGTGAGCTCTGGCAATAATTTTTTTACTCTTGGGATCTACAATTATAGCACTAACTGGCACTTCATTTCTCTTTATTGCTTGGTTGCACAATTTCAATAGAGTATCTATGTAGAGTTTAAAACTATTCATATGAATAAAGAATTACCTGAAAAAGTTAGAATTTCAAAATTTTTAGCATCTTACAATGTAGGATCTAGACGAGAGATCGAACGAATGATTGAGGATGGGAGAATCCACCTAAACGGAAAAGTGCTTGCCACACCAGTTCATTTTGTGAATAAGACCGATTCTATAAAATTAGATGGCAAATTATTGCTTTTTAAAAAATTCATGCAAATTTACAAATTTTATAAACCAACTGATTGTATCTGCTCTAAGAACAAACAAGATGAACGAAAAATTGTTTACGATCTACTTCCAAAAAAATTTAAAAATTTTATTTTTGCGGGTAGATTAGATGTAAACTCCGAAGGATTACTGATTGTTACCAATGATGGGGAGGTGGCAAGAAGTCTAGAGCTTCCGAAAAATAAATTTATAAGGAAATATAGAGTGCGAGTCTATGGAATTTGTGAAGAACAAAAAATTGATAACTTGAGCAGAGGAAGAAAGATTGATGGAATTGAGTATAGACCATTTAAATACAAATTATTTAATAAAGATAAAAAAAATTTCTGGATAGAAATGGAACTAAAAGAGGGGAAAAATAGAGAAATAAGAGAATTGATGCGGAGTATTGACTTGCGAGTAAACAAGCTTACCAGATTAGAGTTTGGGCCTTTTAAAATTTCTAATCTAAAACCTGGTGAAATAAAAACAGCTGAACCTAAAGAAATAAGACAGTATGAGGATTATCTCCGGAAAATTTAAAAAAAAAAGACTAATATTACCTGACCCTAAAATTACCAGGCCTCTAAGGGACTATGTAAAAGAAAGTTTGTTCAATTTGTTAGCACACTCTCCTTTATTACAATTTCAATTTGAAAAAAGCTCCATTCTTGATGTTTTTTCTGGCAGTGGTTCTTTTGGAATAGAGTGCTTATCACGAGGTGCTTCACATGTAACATTTATAGAAAATGATAAACAATCATTTGAAATTCTAAAAAAAACATTCAAAATTTTTCAATACTGAATGAAGGTAATTTAATTTTTGGAGATTTTTTAAAAATTCAATTAGACTTTTCCTTAACAAAACTTAATTTGATATTTTTAGACCCACCTTTTCAGTTTAAATATTTGGAACAAATATTTGAAAGGTTATCTGAAAATAAGAAAAATTTGTCAGATACTATAATAATGATTCATTACGAAGAAGGAGAAAAATTTAATTTTAGTGATTACCTAGATGAAATCTTAAAAAAAAAATATGGTCGATCTATTGTTTTTTTTGGTAAAATTAAGAACTAAAAGTATTTACTTTAATTTGTTCAACTGCTGGCTGGTCATATGGATTTAAATTTTGTGCGTATCCAAGAACTACTGTTTCTAAAATATTATAAGAGAAAAGTTCAAAAATATTTGAAATTTTATCGCCTGTGCTAGTCACTAGTCTATGAGGAATTTTTAAATTTTTAAAAGTTTTAATAACACTCAAATATTGCGATTCCAAAAGCTCATCGGGAGTTTTTGTTTCAATACTGCCCAATCCTAAGGGAGAAAATTTTAAAGATTCTTCCGTTAAAAAAGGTTGATAAATATTAAATAATTTATTTTTAGATCCATCAATAAACAGCTGCATTAAGCTGTGATGGTCTTTTGGGCAAATAGAAGTCATTGGAGTGAGAGCTTTTTCATTTTTTCCCAAACTTTCTGCAAACAATTGGTGAAACCAATAAGAATAGTTTTTTAAAGTATAGTCATACAAGAGATTAATATTATAATTTATACCGTATCGTTCTTGCAAAGTTAAAATGACCGCTGCATTAACTGCGGGATTAGTATCGTCCTCTAGATTGTTTTCTGTTAATTTTAGAACTACAGACTGAGCGCTATTAGAAATTTTATCAGGATCAAAATCAAACAAAATCATAGAGGTCTCTGAAAAAACAGAAAATCTTCCTCCAATTTTTTTATTATGATGAATTATTTGAAGATTATTTTTTTTAGCAAAATCACTTAGTAAACTTTTAGATTCTTCCGTTATAATAATTACATGTTTTATAATTTCTTCGATCGTAGATATTTTTAACAAATGCTGGAAGATCAAATTGCACATTGCTAAAGTTTCAAAGGTACTCCCAGATTTAGAAATAACATAAATTGTAAAGTCTTTTATATTATTATCTTTAAAAAAATTTTGAAGATATGTAGGGTCGTAATTATCTAGAAAAAAAACATTTCCCTCAATACGCATGTTGATTGCTTTGGCTCCTGCAGAAGATCCTCCCATACCAACTACTAATTGATATTTTTTTTTAATAATTTTATCTCTAATTAATTTAGTTGAATTCTGGTAGCTAAAAGTAAAGGAGTTAAAAATTTCATTAGACTGTTCTTTTATTTCTTTAGATACTTTTTCAGAGGCTTTGCTACAAAGTTCTATATTTTTTTTATATTCTTCTGTGGATTTTAAATTGTATCCCATGCTCCCATCAACAAAATATTCTAGATTAATGTCAAGACTCATTTATTTGATTTGTTTTAAAATATCATTTTCAATACCTTTTGTATTGCTTGGAACGTTTGCACTAGAAGATTTTTTTTGACTACTAAGGTCTTTGTCAAAAATTGACTTTAGAGAACTCGTAGACTTTTTATTTTTATTAGTTTTGGCATTGCTGTCAGGAGGTAAAATATTATAATCTGGTGGCAAAGTTAAAGGATCTCTTTTTTCAATCAAAAATTCATTGGGAACATCCTTTTCCAAACCTAGGCTTTTCTTAACAGAGGTGCATGAGCTAAGACTCCATACAAGCAGCAGTGCGATGGTAAATAAATTTTTATTGCTCATTTGTTTTTAAAAAAAAATCACTTAATATTAATAATAAAATTCCAACAGAAATTATAATATCCGATACATTAAACACAAACCAGTGGAAATCCAAATAATGCAAATCTATAAAATCTGGTACTGCATTATATATAAGCCTATCAAACCAATTTCCTAATGCCCCTCCGATTATGAGAGCTATTGATATTTTTTCGAATTTTCTGTTCGATTTAAATAGCCAAACCATTAAAAATATAATGACTAAAAAAATTAAAAAACTAAATGCATGATATATGTAACTATCACTTTCAAAAATACCAAAGGCCATTCCCGTATTCCACAACAAAACAAAGTTTAGGAATGAATTAAAATAGTAACTATCGGACCCGTGAGTTAAAAAATAATTAATTACATAGTTTTTACTTGTCCTATCGGCAAAAAACGAAAGGATAACAATAACTAAAAAAATCCAATTTTCTTTTATTTTCTGCTTAATTAATTCCACAATTAGACCGGTCGCATTTATTGAGTAAAATTTTCCAACAGTGTGGGCACTTTGCTCCCTGCGCTTTATTTACAATAATTTTTAAATTTTCTAATGAACTGTTGGCTATTTGAAAGTTTTCAAAATTTAAATCTTTTTGATTTAATGAGCTGCTAGAACAAATAAATAGCTCGGGAAGATCAATTTTTTCAAAATTAAACAAATATTTCTCGTCTAAAGAAATGTGCACATTTGTATCAAGGCCAGATCCAACTAGCTTTTCATTTCTTTTTAATTCAATTGCATTGTTAACTTCTGATCTTATTTTTTTTAGAAAATTCCACTTCTCTTGAACTTTTTTATCAATCCACTCTTGGGGAAATGTCCCAAAATCATGAAGAAAAATACTTTCTTTAAATTTTTCTTTTTTTACAATTTGATATATTTCTTCACATGTAAAAACTAGGATTGGGGAAAGCCACTTTAAGAGAAATCTTGCTACAATTGAAAGAACTTTTGTGCAATTAATTCTTTTGGCAGAATCTAGATCATCGCAATACAAGCTGTCTTTTCGAATATCGAAGTATAGAGCTGAAAGATCAATAGTGCAAAAGTTTAATATATCTATAAAAATTTTATGGAAGTCATAGCTTTTGTTTAAATTTTTAAACTCAGAATCTAAAGATGAAATTTTATGCAAAATATATTTTTCAATTTCTTCACACTCTGAAAGGTTTGCTGTTTCTTCTAAATTTAATTGGTCATTTAAATTACCTAGCAAAAACCTAAAAGTATTTCTAATTTTTCTATAAGATTGAGAGTGTTGTTCTAATATTGCATTGTCAATTTTTAAATCATCTGAGTAATCAGATGCGATCACCCAGAGTCTTAGGATATCCGCACCATATTTTTTAATTACTTCATCTGGAGAAACTACATTCCCTAAAGATTTGGACATTTTCTGCCCCTTCCCATCCACAACAAATCCATGACATAGAATGCTTTTATAGGGTGCTTGACCTCTAGTACCGCACGATTGGAGCAAAGAGGAATGAAACCAACCTCGATGCTGATCTGATCCTTCAAGGTACATGTCTGCAGGCCATTTTAAATCTTTTCTTTTTTCAAGAACATAAGAGTGGCTAGAACCACTATCAAACCAAACTTCCACAATATCGTTAACTTTTTTATAATCTTCGCTTTTATATTTTGGTCCTAAGAACTCTTCATCTTTTTTTACAAACCAAGCATCGCTTCCTTCTTTTAAGAAAATATTTTCTATTCTTTTAAATACATCCTCATCGATTAATGGCTCATGCGTTTTTTTATTTACAAAAATGGGTATTGGAACTCCCCAGAATCTTTGGCGTGAAATACACCAGTCTGGTCTTGTTTCAATCATAGATCTTAATCTGTTTTGACCGACAGGGGGGTAAAACTTTGTATTGTCTATAGCTTTTAAGGCAACATTTCTTAAATCATTAGACTCCATAGAGATAAACCACTGAGGTGTTGCTCTATGAACCAATGGAGCTTTAGATCTCCATGAATGAGGGTAGCTATGCACTAAAGTTCCAGACCCTAAAAGTTTTTTATTAAGGTTCAGCTCTTCGATAATAATTTTATCAGCTTTAAATATATGAATACCCTCAAATTTTTTAATTACATTTGTGTAATGGCCATGATCATCTATTGTATTTTCTGCTTTGATATTATTTTTTAATCCTAAATTAAAATCATCAGGTCCATGACTGGGAGCAATATGAACAATTCCCGTTCCCTGCTCTAATGTTACAAAATCAGCTTCTAATAATGGGACATCAAAATCATATCCTTGCAATTGAAAAGGATGTGAGCATTTTACATTCTTAAGATCAGATCCTGGAAATGATTTGATAATTTTAAAATCTTCAATTTCACAAGAATTAATCACCTCACTTATTAATTTGGTAGCAAGAACAACTGTATCTTTTTCTCCATACTGTGTAACTTCAACTAATGAGTATTCATAGTTACTATTAAATGCTAAAGCCCGATTGCAAGGTATTGTCCATGGTGTAGTTGTCCAAATAACAACTTTCACATTGTCTAAACTTTCAAATGTTCCTTGGATGGGAAATTTTACAAAAATAGTATTAGACTTATGATCTGCATATTCAACTTCTGCATCCGCTAAAGCAGTAGCCTCTACCACGGACCATAGAACTGGCTTAAAACCATTATACAAACCTCCATTTTTTAAAAACTTTAATATTTCAACTGCAATTTGAGCTTCGGCTTCTGCGCTCATGGTAGTGTATGGATTATTCCAATCGCCCTCTACACCCAATCTTTTAAATTGTTCTTTTTGTTTTAAAATCCAAGAGGATGCAAAATCTCTACATTCTTTCCTAAACTCAATAATAGAAATATTTTTTTTATCTTTTCCTTTTTTTTTGAATTCCTCTTCGATTTTCCACTCAATGGGTAAACCATGGCAGTCCCAGCCTGGTACATACAGTGCATTTTTTCCAAGCAATTGCTGATACCTAATAATTACATCTTTTAAAATTTTATTAAGCGCAGTTCCAATGTGAATATTACCATTGGCGTAAGGGGGTCCATCATGAAGAACAAATTTTTCTTTATCTAAAGATTGAGATCGTTGCTGCTCATATAAATTTATATCACTCCACAGCTTTAGAAACTCTGGCTCTTTAGTTGGCAGATTTGCTTTCATTCCCAATTGGGTTTTTGGAAGATTTACTTTTGTTTCACTCATTTTTTAAGAATTTCTTTTGCAGTTGTTATATCTTTTTTTATCTGTCTAATTAATAAAATTTTATTTTTAAAACTCTTTTCATTTCTTAACCTCTTCACAAATGCAATCTCGGCAAATTGCCCATAGAATGAAGGTATTTTTTTAAATAAATTTATTTCTAGTACTAGCTTGTTTCTAGAAAATGTTGGGGCTAAGCCAAAATTGGCAACGCCATTATAAATTTTATTCTTAATCTTAGCTTTAACAGCATACACTCCTATTTTTGGAGCAATATTGTTTTTAATGATAATGTTGGCGGTTCTAAACCCCAGCTGCCTTCCAACCTTTCTTCCTGGTATAACCTTTTCTCTAATACTCCAGTTTCTTCCCAGTAAGCGGCCTGCAAGATCCACATTGCCTTTTTCTATAGCAAGCCTGATTCTGGTCGAAGATATCTTGGTTTTGTTTTCTTTGGCTAAGCGCAAATCGCTTACCTTAAAGTTATGTATTTTTCCAAACTTTCTTAATAAAGCAATATTACCCTTTCTTTGATTTCCAAACCTAAAATTTTTACCAACTATAATGTGAGATGGATTTAATTTTTTAATCACAATTTCTGTAATAAAATCTTCTGCTAATATCATTGAAAATTTTTTGTTAAATTTACAAACAAAAACAAAATCTATATTATTTTTTTTAATTAAATCAACTTTCAAATCGTCAAGCGTTATACGAATAATTTTTTTATTTTTTTGAAAGAATTCATAAGGCAGGGGGGCAAAGGTAATAACACCAAATTTCTGTTTATTGCGTTTTGCAATTTTTTTTCCTAACTTAAAAATACTTTGATGACCTTTGTGAACACCATCAAAGTTTCCAATAGCAATAACTGCATTTCTAACAATTTTATTTAATGCCATGCTAACTCTTCTTGAAAGTAATTTATCTTGACATCTTTCAAATTAACAGAATCTTTTAGTTGGTCAAAATTGATAGTGCCATCTCTAAAAAAATCCTTATAAATACCGTTTAATATCAAAACAGAATCTAAATTAAACAAATTAGCTCCCTTGATATCAGTTTTTATATTATCTCCAATTACTAGTGTGTTAATTTCTTTTTTATCTTTAAAATCTTTATGAGCTCTAACTTTTTTTAAAGCAAAACTATATATATCTGAATAAGGCTTTCCAAAATAGTGAACCATTCCCCCTTCTTGTTTGTACTGATTAGCTAACGCTCCTGCGCAAAATACTATTTTTTCTCCTCTCGCAACTACCTCATCTGGATTCGCACAAATCAGCGGTATCTTTTTGTTTAAGAAAAAATCTAATAGAATTTTATAATCTTGCAATTTCTCCTCTTCATCCGATACAAGTCCTGTACAAATAATTTCATCACATTCTTCTTTACTAGTTAGTGCAACGTTTAAATCTTTAAATAAATCAATATCTCTAGTTGGGCCTAAATGGTAAAAATTTTTTTTACTAGAATTTAGCGAAATGTATTCTCTAGTTATGTCACCAGAGGTAACTAAAAAATCATAACAAGAACTCTCAAGGCCGATAGTTTCCAAGAATACTTTAACTACCGCTGAAGGTCTTGGAGCATTTGAAATTAAAACAATTTTTTTATTTTGTTCTTTAAGTTTTTCTAATACTTTTAGTGCTTCCGGATAACACTGCACACCGTTATGAATAACTCCCCACAAATCTATGAAATAAACATCAAACTTGTCAGATATTTCGCTTATTCCTTTGAGTTTTTGAGGATCGTGTGAATTCATACAGAGGTATTTACAATAAACCTTTTGAAAAACATAGGTTTTTAGGTTTTTTAGGGTCTTGAAATTTTATAATTGATAGTCATATAACAATCCACAATTAACGATACAAGGAGCAATATAATGAAATTTAGACCTTTACATGACAGGGTATTAATAGAATCCCTGGAAAGCGAAGAAAAAACAGCTGGTGGAATCATTATTCCAGATACAGCAAAAGAAAAACCTCAGGAAGGCAAGGTAATTGCTGTTGGACCTGGAGCGAAGTCAGAAGATGGAAAAACTATCCCTATGGATGTTAAAGTTGGTGATCGTGTTCTTTTTGGAAAATGGTCAGGCACTGAAGTTAAGGTGGATGGCAAAGAATATAGTATCATGAAAGAGAGTGACATCATGGGTGTAGTAGGAAAATAATATTTAATAATTTAGGAGGAAATAAACAATGTCAGGTAAAATAGTAAAATTTGATACTGAAGCTAGAAATGCAATGCTACGAGGTGTTGATATTTTGGCGAACGCAGTAAAAGTTACTTTAGGTCCGAAGGGACGTAACGTAGTAATTGATAAATCATATGGAGCACCAAGAATTACAAAAGATGGTGTTACTGTTGCAAAAGAAATTGAGCTTGAAGATAAATTTGAAAATATGGGAGCTCAAATGGTTAAGGAAGTTGCTAGCAAAACAAATGATGAAGCTGGTGATGGAACTACGACTGCAACTGTGTTAGCGCAAGCAATCGCAAAAGAAGGTTGCAAGTTTGTTGCAGCTGGAATGAATCCAATGGATTTGAAAAGAGGAATGGATCTTGCGGTTACAGCTGTAATCCAGAGAATCAAAGATAACTCCAAAAAAGTTAAAACTACTGAAGAAATTGCTCAAGTTGGAACAATTTCTGCAAATGGTGAAAAAGAAATTGGAGATATGATTGCAAAAGCTATGCAAAAAGTTGGTAACGAAGGAGTTATCACAGTTGAAGAAGCTAAAGGTCTTCAAACTGAACTTGATGTAGTTGAAGGTATGCAATTTGATAGAGGATTTTTATCTCCATACTTTATTACTAATGCAGATAAAATGACTACCGAGTTAAATAGTCCTTTAATCTTGTTGTGTGATAAAAAATTATCAAACTTACAATCAATTGTTCCTTTGTTAGAATCTGTGGTTCAAGCTTCTAGACCTTTATTGATTATTGCTGAAGAAGTTGAGGGAGAAGCTCTTGCAACTTTAGTGGTTAATAAATTAAGAGGTGGTCTAAAGGTTTGTGCTGTTAAAGCACCTGGATTTGGTGACCGTAGAAAATCAATGTTAGAAGACATTGCTATTCTTACAGGTGGACAGGTTATTTCAGAAGATCTTGGAATTAAACTTGAAAACGTAACTATCAAAGACCTTGGTTCTTGCAAATCTATCAAAGTAGATAAAGATAATACTACTATTGTAGATGGCTCTGGTAAAAAAGCTGACATTGAATCAAGATGCGCTTCTATCAAAAAACAAATTGATGAGAGCACTTCTGATTATGATAAGGAAAAACTTCAAGAGAGACTTGCCAAATTGGCAGGCGGAGTTGCAGTTATTAAAGTTGGTGGTGCAACAGAAGTTGAAGTTAAAGAGAGAAAAGACAGAGTGGATGATGCATTAAATGCTACCAAAGCAGCAGTACAAGAAGGTGTTGTGACAGGTGGTGGATGTGCATTACTTTATGCTCTGGATGCTCTTGATACCATTAAGGTTAAAGGTGATGATCAAAAGGCTGGTGTTGAGCTAATTAGAAAAGCTCTACAAGCTCCTATTAGACAAATTATTAACAATGCTGGTGTAGATGCATCTGTAGTTGTTGGTAAATTGTTAGAAGGTAAAAAGGGTAATTATGGTTATGATGCTCAAAATGAAGAGTACGTAGACATGATTGCTAAAGGAATCATCGATCCTACCAAAGTGGTAAGAACCGCTTTGCAAGATGCTGCATCTATTTCTGGATTGTTAATTACAACAGAAGCAATGATTGCAGATAAGCCTGACGATAAAGATGCTGGTCCAGCTGGTGGTGGAATGCCTCCAATGGGCGGAATGGGTGGTATGGGCGGAATGGGAATGTAAACCCATTCACTTTACTAAAAATTATAAAAAGCCCAGTTTTTACTGGGCTTTTTTTTTGCCCCAACATTTTATTAGAGCACGAAGAAAGCACGAAAAAAGCACGAAGAAAAAATCATCAAATGAGTCTATTGTTTGAGAACTCTTAGGCTAAACGGAGAATAATAAGTTTAATTACTTAATAACTTTGTTTATTAATTATCACACCTCTAACACCACCTCTAGGATTTTCAGTATCCCCTTTTCTTCTTGGTATTAAATGAATATGACAATGAAAGATTGTTTGACCAGATACTTCACCTGAATTGTTACCAATATTAAACCCTTTTATTGTTTTGTCTTCAATTTGTAATGTAGCATCAATGTATATTTAATGTATTTTTCTTATTCATTTTTTAGTAAACTTAAAATAAATTAAAAAATAATCTAATTATGAAATTAGAAGAAAAAATTAAGCAAAAATATCTCTATAGCTCTGGCTTAAATTTAATAAAAATTTTATATTTCTATATTCAAAAAATAAAAGCTAAAAAATTTATAAAAAAATCATATTCTGGAGTTGCTCAAGATTTAATAATTAACCATTTTTTTAAAAATAAAGAAAAAGGATTTTATATAGATGTTGGTTGCTACCACCCCTTCAATGGAAATAATACAAAGTTACTTTATGACAGAGGATGGTCTGGTATAAATATTGATTTAGATTTTCATACTATTGATTTTTTTAACTTTGTAAGAAAAAGGGACGAAAACATCAATATAGCAATTTCTGACAAAGAAGGTGAGAAAGATTTGTATTTTATTCATAACAGATCGGCGATTAATTCTTTGAGTCCAACCTTCAAAGAGAAGGCAAAAGAAATTAGAAAAATTAAAACAAAAACCCTCAATTCTGTTTTGGAAAATTCTAAATTCAAGGACAAAAAAATTAATCTTATATCAATAGATGTGGAGGGTCATGAATTAGAAGTGGTAAGAAGTATAGATTTAAAAAAATACACTCCTGAAATGATTGTCATTGAATTTTTAGACCTTAAGATGAAAGAAATAGAATTTTACAATCAAGATATTAACGTAGTTTTGAATTCTGAAGTTTACAAATATATGATTAAAAATGATTATTATTTTGTAAATTGGCTAGGTTGTGACATAATTTTTGTTCATAAGAGTATTAGAGATTAAATGCTTATTTAAAATTTTTCAGGAATTTATTTTTTAGACATCATCTAAATTAGAACGAATTGGAGAGGTTTTCCATCACCATTTATCATTTTATGATGAATGATACTTAATCTTAATTAATAGCGTACCCACACCTACCCTTGACCAAATACTACCTACAACAAATGGTGGTTTGATCTTGTGAGTCTAGTATTTGAGAACGTCTGGCGTAGAGTACGAAAAAAGATTCACTTTTTCGTAAAGTGAAGAGGCCTACTTGTATAAATATAATTAAGATAATACTTAAAACCTTAATAGTCTTTTATGGCGTAAACC
>FUWD013430216.1_pt10 | contig 27932 bp, 26 predicted proteins | sample 1063281 | NCBI WGS metagenome assembly FUWD01 (sample SAMEA79048168, study PRJEB19326) | metagenome | biome: marine | reverse complement strand
AAATTATATTTGGCTTTTCTATAAAATCTGAATCAAATCCATTTGTTACTACATGTATGTTTTTATTAAATCGAGAATAATTTTTTTTCATCGTATTACTTACAACTAAAACTGCATCTGATTCTTCTAAGATTTTTTTTTCTAATCGAAAATGTCTCTTCTTCGCATTTATTGTCAATGGTAATTGATGAAAGTAATCAATACCTGTCCAAGGATCTCTAAAATCTGAAATCCATTTTATATCTAATTTTTCTTTTAATTGCTGTGCTATTAAATGAATACTGTGTGGCGGCCCAGTTGAAATTACTACATCAATATTATTATTTTTAATATAGTTTTCTAAGAATTTAACAGATGGCTTTATCCAGAAAATTCTAGCATCCGGAATAAAAAAATTAGCTCTGACGTATTGCAGAATTTTACCTAAAAAACTAGGGTTCTTGTTTAAGAAACCAGCACTTTGCCTGTTGTATTTTTTAAAAAAAGATAAAATATTATTTGGCTCCCAAATTGGTTTTTTTAAAACTTTAATTTTTTTTGAAACTTCTTTTATTAGTGAATTATCTATTATTGGATATTTCGGATTATCGATGGTATAAACAATAGGTTCAATGTCAAAATTTTGCAAATATTTTACAAACTTTAACCAGCGCTGTACACCTGAACCTCCTGCTGGTGGCCAATAATATGTTATAATTAAAGCTTTCAATTTTCTAAATTATCATATAGTTTTATCAAATTTTTTGATAAAGAATCCCAATTTAAATTAGCATGCAAAGATAGGTTCAAACCCTTATTAGCTTTTAAAAGTGTTTCTTTATAATTTCTATGAATATAAGAAATCTTTTCTGCAAAACTTCTTGAATTTTCAGATTCAAAGTAAGTACCGATGTCGTGTGTCTCAATTAAGCGTTTCATTGGAGCACAATCTGATACTAATAATGGTTTTGATGATAATAATATTTGAAAAAACTTATGAGGTACTGCACTCTCAGTATGCTCATTAGATATATGCGGAATGATATTTATATTGGAATTTTTCATGATTTTTACCACGTTTTCAAAAGGTTCTGCTCCCTTTATTTTAACAAAAGGCTCTAGCTTGTTTTTAATTATTATACTCTGTAAATGAGTTCTCACGTCAGAACTTGACGGACCAACTAAAACTAATAAGGCGTTTGGAATTTCTTTAGAAACCTTTATCATTCCTTTGATTGCTGTATGAAGTCCTCTATGTGGTCCGAAACCACCAACATATGAAATAATAAATTTTCCCTTTTCTTCTATAAAATAATCTGAGGGATTATTATTGAAGTTATCTGCAAATTCTTTCTTTTCTGCATTAGGAACAATCACAATTTTTTTTGGATCAATTTTATGTTGATCAATTAAACGTTGTTTCATTTCAGACACAACAGCTATTAAAACATCATATTTTTTTATAATTTTAGCTTCATAATCTCGCCATCTGTTGTAATTAAAAAATATTTTATTTTTTAATCTAACAATAGGGCTTTTTCGCCAAGAAAACCATGTTTTTAATGCGGCAGGATAATTTTCATGTAAATCTAATACTGATTTTAATTTATACTTATTAGCTGCTAAAATAGCTGTTTTTGCAAGTGGTAAATCATGTACATGCAATGTATCAATACTATGATCAAGAATAAATTTTGGTAATTTGTTTTTAAAATAAGGATGTATAAATTTTATAGATGCTAAAACGTCAATAATACCCTCATGAATAGTATTCATGTATCTTATTTGTCTAACAATCGTAACACCATTTATAACTTCAAAAGATTTATCTGTAGGTTCTTTTTTACATAATATAAAAACTGAGTGATATTTTGATAAAGTTTCTGCTTCCTTTCTTACTCTAATATCTTTAGGGTAGTTTCCATTTAAGAGCATTCCAATATTCATAATTTGTATTATTTTCTATTTTTTTTATTATAAGAAATAAATCCAATAGGTATCAATAATAAAAGAGCATATGAAATTAATGAAATTATTTCACCTTGTTTTATTATGTTAGGTTCAAACTTAAATTCAATTTTATGGATGCCTTTAGGAATTACCATTCCACGCAAAACATAATTAACGTTGTAATGGGGTGTTAAAACATCATCAATATAGGCATTCCATCCATTCTCATAATAAATTTCTGAAAAACAGCAAACTGATCTTTAGTTGTTTTAGATTGGTATTTAAGTTTAGTTATATCATACTCTAATAATTCAATTATTGCTGTAGAATCTAATTGAAAAATTCTACTCCCCTTTAATTTATCATAATCTATATCTTTTAAAATAGCTTCTGATTTATTATTAATACTATCTAATAAAGTCATCTCTTCATTCGCGTTTTTAGCGTAAAATAAAGTATTAACAAACCACGCATTTCCATTAGATTCGGAATTAATTTCCACTTCATTCCTACCATTATCATTAGAAAAAATGATGTATTTAGCATTTAACATATCCAAAATACTCATGTTATTTTTCGAAATTTGATAATCAAAAAGCTCTTGGTAGCGGCCCATTTTTGCAGCATGATAACCACCAATAGAATTATGAAAATAAGACGTTCTTCCGTCCTGTAATGGATCAATAGCAAAATTAGCGACTCTATAATGTGAAGTATCTTTTAAAATTAGTTTATCAATATTAGTAACTGTAAATGGATTTTCAATTTTTTTTGCTGAAACAAAATCATCTTCATTAACATATCTTTTGTCTATGGATATTAAATCAAAAAGTATTAAAACTGTAAATAATAGAATAGTCTGTATTTGCTTTAATTTATTCTTTAATAAAAACCATAAAATTCCTGCTGAAATAATTGTTAAGACCAAAGAACGTATGGTGTCCATTAACAACATTGTTTTTCTGTCAGCAATAACTGCTTCAATTAAACCAGGTAAAGAAGCATATTGCTGATCTCTTATACCTTGAAAAGAAGAAAATAAATGGGCTAAAATAAATCCAAATAAAATTAAAGTTCCAAAAGAAATTAATGCTTTTTTTAATGCTTTTTGTTTTTCTTTTATTGTTCTTTTTGATGAAAACATCTCTTTTAATGCTAAAAAAGCTAAGATCGGAGTACATATTTCTGCAATAACCTGTATTGAAGAAACTGCTCTAAACTTATTGTATAAAGGAATATAGTCTATAAAAAAATTAGTTAAGAACTGGAAATTTCTTCCCCAACTCATAATAATAGAAAAAATAATAGCTGAAACTAACCAATGTTTTAGTTTTCCTTTGACTAAGTAAATTCCTAAAAAGAATAGAAAAAAAATAACAGCACCAATATATGCAGGAGCTTCTACTATAGGTTGATCTCCCCAGTAAGTTAAAACTTGTGATGAATAATCATCTGCAACTTTTCTTCCTGCTTTTTGTTTTATTAATTTATAAAATTCAGAGTTTTCATCTAGTGATTCTGTAGTACCGCCACCCATGAAACCTGGAATAAATAAATTAAAGGTTTCTAATTTAGAATAACTATACTGAGTTATGTAAGAATAATCTAATCCTCTAGAAGCTTCTTTTGGACTACCGTCTGGATTAATTGTTAATTCTGAATTACCACGTGTACTGTAATTCGAATATTCTTTCATCGCCATTAAACGAGAAGAATTTGCACCTATACCTAATGAAAAAGCAACAATAATTATGCTTGCTTGCTTAGCAAAAAGAAAAGTTTTCTTTTCTAATAAAGCATTATAAAACTCAATTATTCCTAAAATTAATACACAAAAACCTAAATAATAGGTCATTTGTGGATGATTAGTATAGATCTCTAAAACCATAGCTATGCTAGTGACTATAAAACCTAATAAATATCTTTTTTGAAATACCCATAAAACACCTGCTAAAACTAGTGGCATATAACCTATAGCATGAGCTTTTGCATTATGTCCTGCTCCAAAAATAATAATCAAATAAGTAGAAAATCCGAATGAAAGAGCACCAAGTATCGCCAATTTCCAATCAACTCTTAAAGATAATAAGAGTATAAAAAAACTAAAAAAATAGAGAAAAGTATAATCTGCTGGTCTTGGTAAAAAACGGATAACTTTGTCAATAGTTCTGGCAAAATCATTTGGATAATATGCACTTAATTGATACGATGGCATTCCACTAAAAGCACTTCCAGTCCAGTAGGGCTCTGTGTTTTTATCAGCTCTAAAATCCTGAATTTCTTTAGACATACCTGTAAACTGAGTAATATCTGACTGCGTTATTTTTTGTCCTTTTAAAACAGGATAAAAATATATAATTGCTGCAAAAACAAAAATAAGTATTGAAATTGCGAAAGGAATTATTTTTTTAATATTCATATTAATCTAATTCTTCAAAATCTACATATTCACCAACAGTATTCTTGCCATTAGTGTTTTTAGTTGGTGATTTGTCTATGACAGTTTCACCATCCTTTACTGTCGATTTTGGCTGTTGATTTCTAAATTGTTCCGCTGCCTTTTCTTGCATTTTATTTACTGCTTTTTTTAATAAAAAAGGAGCAAATAGTTTTGCTAAAAATTTCAAAGCGTACATAAAAAATATTATGAAAAAAATTGTTTTAATTAAACCCATTTTTCAATTTGTCTTTATAAATTAATAATTATTATCAAAAATAACAATTTGAAAACAATAGTAACGTTAACAAAGTGCAAATATTTAATTGACTTGAAAAAATAAAAGCATCAAATTAAAGAATGAATTTTTTACAGTATGTTTGTATAAGGATCAAAACAACTTTTTAAATTTTTTATTTTGAGTAAAACTACGTTAAAATATAAATTAACATTCTTATTAATTTGTGCTAGTTTCTTGACAATAAATGCACAATACACAAATGTCATAAACTCAAATAAACCTGGCCTTTCAGAAAGCCCATATGGTGTTGGATCAGGTGTTTATCAATTTGAAAACAGTATCTTCTATAAAGATACAAGTATTAAATTTGGTAATCAACCATCTCAATCTGTAGGTTTTGACTTATTATTTAGGACTAGTTTTTTTCTTGAAAAATTAGAAATTAGTACACAGCTAAGTTACCAAAGAGATAAAATTTTTAAAGGAATAAACACAAATCACTATTTTAAAAATAATTTAAGTAAAGCTACTATTGGTGCTAAATATTTAGTTTTTCAAAAAGAATTTGATGACAAAAGTATAGAAGTAAGAAGTTGGAGAAAAAGAAATGCTTTTGATAAAAAAAGACTAATCCCATCTGTCGCAATTTATGCAGGATTAAATACAAACTTCTTAGGTGAAGTTCATAAGACTAATAAAGTATCACCTAAACTAGGAGTTTTATTACAAAATGATTTAAGTAAAAATTTTAATATAATAACAAACCTCTATTATGATAAAATAGGAACACTTGATGAAGAGTTTTCGTATATAATAACAGGTACATTCAGCCTTAACCAAAGATGGTCTTCATTTTTTGAAAACCAAAGCGCTTACAAAAAAGAAAGAACTGATACTAATATTGGGGTTGGTTTAGCTTATTTATTTACACGTGATCTTCAGATAAACACTTCTGCTAGAGGGATTTTTGAAGGAGAAACAGATGGCTTTTATTTAAGTATCGGAGCTTCATATAGAATCGATAACCATAGGGATCCTTTTACAGAATTAGACGATAATGGTAATCCTTTAGAAGAGACTGCAATTGAGAAATTAAATAGGAAAAAAAGTCGTTTTTTTAATAGAATATTAAATCTTTTTAAAAAAAATAAAAAAATAGAAGGAATAAATATTAAGAAGAAGAAAAGAGGACGTTTTTTTGGAATTTTTAAGAAGAGAAAAAAGAAAGAATCAGAAGTTCAAAAACTCGAAAGAGAGATTAAAGAATTAGAAAAAGAAATTAAAAAAGACGATAATTAGCAATATACTTTCATAAAATGATTACGCTTAAAAAAGTTACATCAAAAAGGGAAATGAAACAATTTGTATTATTTCCTTTTTCCCTTTATAAAGGAAATGATTATTGGGTTCCTCCAATAATAAAAGATGAGATTGATAGTTTTGATCCAGCTAAAAATCCTGTATTTAAAATTGCAGATGCTGAATTTTTCATAGCGTTTAAAAAAAATAAAATTGTAGGAAGAGTAATCGCTATTATAAATTGGATAGAAGTTGAAAAACAACAAATTAAAAAAATGCGTTTTGGTTGGTTTGATGTCATTGACGATATAAATGTCACCAAGATACTCTTAAATAAAGTAAAAGAAATCGGTATAAATAACCAATTAGAATATATTGAAGGTCCTGTTGGTTTTAATAATTTAGACAAAACCGGTGTTCTAATTGATGGCTTTAATCATCTAGGAAGTATGATTACTTGGTATAACCACCCTTATTATAAAGATCATTTAGAACAATTAGGCTTTACAAAAGAAAAAGAGTATTTAGAAAATAAGTTCAAATTTAAAAATGTTGACGCTATTTATTTTGAAAGAATTAGCAATGTTTTAAAAAGACGTTTTGAACTAAAAACTTTAGATTTTAAAAAAACAAAAAATATTCTAAGATATATAGATGAAATGTTTGAAGTGTTTCATAAATCATATTCAAAATTAGCAACCTTTGTTCCTATCTCAGATGAGCAAATAAAATTTTTTAAGAAAAAATATATTAGTTTTATAAATCCTGAATATATAAAATTTGTAGTTGACAAAAATGACAAATTAGTTGCTTTTGCAATAGTAATGCCATCTTTTTCTAAAGCTTTACAAAAAGCAAATGGTAACTTATTTCCATTTGGATTATTTCACCTGCTAAAGGCAAAGAAAAAATCAAAAGATGTGATTTTTTATTTAATTGGTGTGGATCCAGATTTTCAAAACAAAGGAGTTCATGCTATTATTTTTGATCAATATATTAAAACTTTTTCTAAAAGAGGAATCGTGAATTGTATAAGAACTCCAGAATTAGAAGATAATAAATCTATTAAAAAAATATGGGAGAATTTTGCTCCTATCACTCACAAAAGGCGAAGAACCTATAAACTAAATATTAATGCAACTATTTTATAATTCGGAACTTACTAAAACAACAAAACAAATAACTTTTGATAAAATTGAAAGCAAACATATTGTACGTGTTTTACGTAAAGAAGAAAACGATATTCTAAAAATAACTAACGGAAATGGATATTTATTTGAAGCAAAAATAAAATTTGCAAATGACAAAAAATGTATTGCAGATATTATTACTATTTCAGAAAAAGAAAAACCCTGGAACTACTACCTTCATATAGCTATTGCTCCCACAAAAAACAAAGATCGAATAGAATGGTTTTTAGAAAAAGCAACAGAAATTGGTATAGATGAAATTACACCAATCATTTGCTCGAATTCTGAAAATAGAAAAGTTAATTCTAATAGATTTGAAAAAATTATTCAGTCTGCTATGAAACAATCTTTAAAATTTACATTACCAAAATTAAATGCACCTCTTAAATTCAATGAATTTATCTCTCAAAATCATAAAGGGAAGGTTTACATTGCACATTGTGAAGAACAAGATAACAATATATTAAAATCGTTAGTAAAACGATCGGAACGTTCAACTATTCTTATTGGCCCTGAAGGTGATTTTTCTTCTGAAGAAATAAAAAAAGCAATGAATAAAAAAATCACCCCTGTTTCTCTTGGCTATAGTAGATTACGAACTGAAACTGCTGCTATAGTTGCTGTGAATATTATTTCTTTTATAAATGATTAATTCCGCAATTAATATGCTAAATCAAATAAATATTGATTCAATAAAAATAAACTTTGATACTCAGGGTTTATGGATATTGAATGTTGCTATTGCAATTATTATGTTTGGTGTTGCTTTAGGAATTTCTATTCACGATTTTAAAAAATTGATAAAAAATCCCAAAATTATTATTGTTGGAATTTTATCGCAATTTATTTTATTACCTGCTTTTACTTTTTTAGCAATCTTATTAATTAAACCTCATCCTAGTTTTGCGTTAGGAATGATAATGATTGCTGCTTGTCCTGGCGGAAATGTTTCTAATTTTTTTAGCAAAGTAGCAGGAGGTAATACTGCATTATCAGTCAGCTTAACAGCTTTTGCCACCTTCGCCTGTATATTTATGACTCCATTTAACCTAGCCTTCTGGGGAGGCTTATATGGCCCTACAAATGAGATTTTAAAAACTATCGAAATAAATTGGGTGGACTTATTTAAGTTAGTCACTCTTATTTTAGGTATTCCCTTATTATTAGGTATGATAGTCAAGCATTATCAGAACAAAATAGCAGAAAGATTAGAGAAAGTCTTAAAACCGTTATCAATGTTAGTTTTCATTGTATTAATACTTATTGCTTTTTCCCAAAATCTAAATATTTTTACAAATTACATTCATCATGTTGCCTTATTGGTTATTTTTCACAATATACTTGCCTTTGTAATTGGGTTTTATACTGCAAAAAGTTTCGGTTTAGATAATAGAGATATTAAGACTATTGCTATTGAGACTGGCATACAAAATGGTGGATTAGGTTTATTATTAATATTTAGTTTCTTTGAAGGGTTCGGCGGGATGGCCTTATTAGCTGCTTTTTGGGGGATTTGGGATGTGTTTTCTGGAATTATTTTAGCAGTATATTGGGGAAGAAAAAAAGAAGTTTAATAAAACGATAATAATTATGATTCAAAAGATTTGGTTTACGTTTATTTGGAGCTATATAAAGATCGGTTTGTTTTTTTACACAAAAAAAATTATTGTAATGGGTAAGAAAAATGTACCAAAAAAAGGTGCAATAATATTTGCTGTAAATCACCCTAATGGATTAGTTGACCCTTTATATGTCACTACAACTAATAGAAGACAGAATCATTTTTTAGTGAGAGCTGCATCTTTTAAAAACCCTTTTATTAAAAAGATTTTAGAATCTCTTTATTTAATGCCAATTTATAGAATTCGTGATGGAATTAAGCTATTATCAAACAACCAAGAAATTTTTGAGAAGTGCTTTAATGTTTTAAAAAAGGGAGAAACTTTGATGATTTTTCCTGAAGGAAGTCATCATAAAAACAGAAGTATAAGACCTTTAAGCAAGGGTTTTACTAGGATCGTTTTTGGTGCTCTAGAAAGATATCCAAATCTAGAGATTAAAGTAATCCCTGTTGGTATAACATATCAACATCCATCGAGTTTTCCTTCAAAAGTTTGTATTAATTATGGAGTTCCGATATTAACAAGAAAACTTTTTGAAAAAAATTCTACTCCAAAATCTATTAATATTTTAAAAGCAGCTGTAAGTGAACAGCTAAAAAGCTTAAGTGTACATATCCCTAATGATAAGGGTTATGATTCTACTTTAGAACAGTTAAATGACGCCCAAGTAGATTTTACAGATATTTATAAAGTAAATAATATTATTAAAAATGGATTAATACCTGATAAAAAATTACATAAAAAAAACTATTTAAAACCTTTATTATATCTAATTATATTGAATAGTATTATACCCTTTATATTATGGAAAAAAATATATAAAAAAATAGATGAAATTGAATTTATTGATACATTTCGTTTTAGTTTAAATTTAATTTTCTGTGTTGTGTTTTATTTATTTCAGGCATACATAATTAGTCTTTTTTATGGAAATTTAATTGGGCTATTCTACATAAATATTTCAGCTTCATTAGTTTTGATTTATGTAAAATGTGCACCAACAAATGCAAAAGATTACATTGAATTAGTTTGACTAGTAAAAAAGCAAGGAGATAATAAGAATTTTATTTAATGATTGCATCTTGAATAATCTGCTGAATTTTAGTGCGCATATTATTTTTTGCTAATCCACTATTATCCATAGTTGGATAAACTCTATTCGATAAAAAAACATATACAATCTTACTTACTGGGTCAGCCCAAGTATAGGTACCTGTGAAGCCAGAATGACCAAAACTTTTATCAGATACACAACCGCAAGTTGCTTTTATTTCAGGGTTTATTTGAGGTTTATCAAACCCCAATCCTCTTCTTATGTTTTTCTCAAAAAAATAACGTTGGTTAAACTTGTTTACTGTTTCTGTTTTTAGGTATCGTTTCCCTCCATAAAAACCTTTTTGAAGAAACATTTGCATAATCTTAGTAATATCATTTGCGTTTGAAAATAAGCCTGCATGACCACCTACACCTCCAAGCATAGCGGCACCCATGTCATGAACATTACCATGTAATAACTGATTTCGAAAATAGTTATCTTTTTCAGTAGGAATTATTTCTTTCTTATTGAATTTTAGCAATGGTAAAAAAGTAGTTCTGTTAGCCCCTAATGATTGATAAAGTTCTTGTTCTACAATAATATCTAAAGAAGTTTTATGGTTTTTTTCAAGAAACTCTTTGAAAATATAATATCCTAAATCACTATACTTATAACCACTAAACTCTCTTTGTTCAACATATTTTATAAAATTGTAAATGCTGTCTTTGTAGCCTTTATGAATAAATAAATTTTCTGCAACTTTGACATTAAAGATATTTGATTTTTTAGCGCGATAAAATTTCTTTAAATTATCACCTTTTAAACTGTCTTGAGTGAATTTATAAAAAGGAATCCAAGATTTTAAACGGCCAACGTGAGATAAAATTTCTTTAACTGTCAGAGTGTCTTTATTAGAATTTCTCATAGAAGGTGAAAATTCCATTAAAGTGCTGTTTAAAGAAATTGCCTGATCTTCTTCTGACTTCATGATCAAAGGTAAAGTTGCTAAAATTTTGGTTAACGAAGCCAAGTCATAAATATCCGAATCTTTGACTTTTATCTTTTGATCATTTGTGTGATATCCAAAGCTTTTCTGATATACAACTTTCCCATATCTTGCGACTAAAACCTGAACGCCAGGCGCCATCTTTTCTTTTAAAATAGTATCTATTGTTTTTTGAATGTCTTCTAACTTTCTGGAAGACAAACCAACATCTTCTGGGATTGAATATCCTAGTCTACTTAGGGATGACGTAAATAAACCCAACCCCTCAGGAAATTCTTTTTTGATAGATACTGGTAATTTACCTTTTCCTTTAATTGAACCAAAAATAAGTTGTGCTGATATTTCTTGAGAAATTTTACTGTTTTGGTAAGACACTATAATACTCTCAATTTTTCCAAATGATTTTATTTGCAACAAACTATAAGGGCTTGCAAAAACATCTAAAATCACTCTTTTCTTATCTGAAATTTCTTTTAATTTAATTAAATCTTTTAAACTAAATTTATAACTTTTCCAAGGATTCAAATTTGATTTATGATAACCAATAATTACTAAATTATATGGTTCTAAATTTTTAAGTAATTGTTCTAAATTTTGATTAGAAATGATATCAATATTAGCATACTTTTTTAGCATGGAAGAAAAATGAATTCCAGAATCATCTCCTAATGATACATATGCAATTTTTTTATTCTCAATCTTTCTTATTGGTAAAAGCTGTTTTTTATTCTTAATGATTGTTAAAGAGTTTTCCACTAATCTTCGGTGTAATAGCTTATCATCGACCGTATTTAAATCATCTCTTAAATTTTTTACAATAACAGGTTTATAATTATTTAACCCTACAAGATACTTCGCGGAAATTATTTTACGTACTGAAAAATCTAATCTTTCTTTGGATAAAGCACCTGTTTTTAAAGATTTTTTAAATAATTTGATAGAATTAGGAATATCTTGAGGTATCAATAATAAGTCATTCCCAGCTAAAATTGCTCCTAAATTTATTTCTGCTGATGAAGAGTAATTGGCTGCACCTTTCATGTTTAATCCGTCTGTGATAATTAATCCTAAAAAACCCATTTTCACTTTCAGTAAATCTGTTATAATTTTTGAAGACAATGAAGAAGGAAGAGATTTATTCGGTTCAATTTTAGGGATACTAAGATGGGCAGTCATAACACTAGCAACTCCAGCGTCAAACATTTTCTTATAAGGGTACAGTTCTAAAGTATCTAATCTTTTTTTCTCAAAATTTACTACTGGTAGAGTGTGGTGAGAATCTTTAGCAGTATCTCCATGTCCTGGAAAATGTTTTGCACTAGCTAATACTCCAATCTTTTGAATACCTTTTGTGAATGCAATAGATTTATCTGATACATTCTCTTTATTTTCTCCAAAAGAGCGGTTACCAATAATGGGGTTTTCTGGATTTGTATTAATATCCACTACAGGAGCAAAATTAATATGAACTCCCAATCGTTTACAATGAATTCCTAATCTTTCTCCAAACTCTTCGATTAAAGAATTATCTCTAATTGCACCCAAAGCCATATTCCAAGGATAACGAAATGTATTTTTTAAACGCATATCTAAACCCCATTCACCATCTATACCAATAAGCAATGGATATTTAGAGTTTTCTTGATATTTATTACTTAATATTGCCTGTTTTTCTGGGGTACCTTGCATAAAAATTAAATTACCAATATGATATTTGGTAATCATTTCTGTAATAAAATCTTCATGATCTTTATTTAAATTAGAATAGGCTTGAACCATAAATAGCTGCCCTATTTTTTCGTCAATACTCATCGAATTTAACAAGCTGTCTACCCAAATTTGTTGAGCTTCAAAGTCTTTAGCTCTTAAAGGTGCTAAACTTTGGGAAAATATATTAAAAACAAATCCAAAACAAAAAAGTATAAGAAATTTTTTCTTCATAAAATTATTTATTCAACTTTTACAAAAAAACGTTTATGCCAACTTTGCATTATAGAAACTTCCCAATTATTCTCAAAACCATATTTTGTATTGATCATATTATTAAAAACGATGGTTTCTGGAGTAATTTTTTCTTCTTTAATAAATCTTTGGAAATCAGATAATTTTAAAATATTAATATTATTATTGTCTTTAAAACTGATATTCATTTTATTTATTAAATCTAATTGCAATTTATTTTGTAGTTGCTGAATAAAACGAACTGAACTATCTATAGAGCAACCAGAAATATTGTTATAACTCTCGTCTACAGCCAAAACTAGAAAGTGATTATACTTTATCGTAAAAGATCCTTTTAAATCATCTCCATGTCGCGTCCATTGGTTAATAAAGTCTTCAGATTCTTCTTTAATCAACTCTACTTCTTTATTATTGAACTCTCTGTCTGATTGATAAATCCAAACACGAGAATTGTTTGGTAAATTTTTATATGCTGTAAACATTTATTTTGTTTCTTATTTAATTAACAAAAGTTATCTCAAATTAAATTTTTGCTGGAGAGCTTCTAGTTTTTGAGCTTCAGACATCGTTCCTTTAGGTGCTGTCATTCTTTCTTTAATTTCTTTTAATACTTTTTTAGTATATAGAGGGAAATCAGCATTCTGTATCCAATTATTATATCCAGGATTCTCCTTAAAAACAGCTTCTACTGTTCTTCCTTTGTGTTTTCCAAATGAAAAAATTTCTTGGCCTTCTTCATTAATTAAAATAAAGCCTGCAAAATCTGCTCTTTTTCCGTGAGTAGAATATTCGCTTAAAGCTTCTACAGAATTCTCTATATCATCATACCTATCTAGTTGTGCTAATAAAATTTCATATGTTGCATTTGTGTCTGCCTCTGCTCCATGGGCCCCCAATAATTCCTTATCACAATAAAATTTATAACCAGCTCCTAAGGTTCTTTGTTCTTTTTTATGGAAAATAACTTGAACATCAATAGCTTGTCTATCTCTCATGTCAAAATCAATTCCAGATCGCATTAACTCCTCAGCTAACAAAGGAATATCAAACCTATTAGAATTAAAACCTGCTAAATCACAACCTGCAATCATTTTATCAATTTCGGGAGCTAATTCTTTAAATGTAGGCTCTGTAACAACTTGCTTGTTAGTGATTTTATGAATAGCAGTGACTTCCGCTGGAATCTCTATCTCAGGATTTACTAACCAAGTTTTACTTTCTTTATTCCCATTAGGGAAAACTTTTAATATTGATATTTCTACAACTCTATCTGTTGCTATATTCACTCCTGTTGTCTCTAAATCAAAAAATACAATTGGCTTTGTTAAATTTAATTTCATCTTTATTTTTCTAACTTTTTAATATTTGATATTCGATATATAGTCTAATAAAAGTATATATAAGTCTGATTTAGAATTAAAAATCCTAATTTTATAAAGATATAAAAAATAGTGGCTTATTACTATGAAAAGTATTTACAGAGAATATGAAAGTGTAAATTATTTAGTACTCAAATTTTCCAAACTCACTTTTAATAGTAAGTTTTTTAGAAAAAGAAGCTTCAACTCTTCCCACCACTTGAGCATTAACATTATATGATTTTGAAATTGAAATGATCTCTGCAGCTATCTCTGGAGAAACATAGAGTTCCATTCTATGCCCACAATTAAAGACTTGGTACATTTCTTTCCAATCTGTTTGAGATTGTTCTTGTATCAATTTAAATAATGGTGGAATCGGGAACATATTATCTTTTATAATGTGTAATTCATCAATAAAATGTAAAATTTTAGTTTGTGCTCCTCCAGAACAATGAATCATTCCATGCAAACTCTTAGAGTCGAACTTAGAGAGAATTTCTTTAATAATTGGAGCATATGTTCTTGTCGGAGACAATACTAGTTTACCTGCATCTATGGGAGAATTATCAACACTATCAGTTAATTTGACTTTTCCAGAATAGACTAAGTCTTTTGGAACAGCAGCATCAAAACTCTCTGGATATTTTTTAGCCAAATATTTGTGAAAAACGTCATGTCTCGCAGAAGTTAGCCCATTAGAACCCATACCTCCATTATATTCTGTTTCATAGGAAGCTTGGCCAAAAGATTCTAATCCTATGATAACATCGCCTGCTTTTATATTTGCATTGTCTATAACTTCAGAACGTTTCAGTCTTGCTGTTACTGTTGAATCAACAATAATAGTTCGAACCAAATCACCAACATCTGCAGTTTCACCTCCCGTAGAATGGATTGTTATACCAAAACCTCTTAAATCTTTTATTAATTCTTCAGTTCCGTTTATAATTACGGATAATACTTCACCAGGAATTTTACTTTTATTACGACCAATTGTAGAAGATAACATGATGTTATCTGTTGCACCAACACACAATAAATCATCAATATTCATAATTAAAGCATCTTGCGCAATCCCTTTCCATACAGAAATATCTCCTGTTTCTTTCCAATACATGTATGCCAAAGAAGATTTTGTTCCAGCTCCATCTGCATGCATTATCAAACAATAATCATCATCATTTGTTAAATGATCTGGAACAATTTTACAGAATGCTTTCGGAAATAATCCTTTATCTATATTCTTAATAGCATTATGCACATCTTCTTTAGATGCAGAAACACCCCTTTGTGCATATCTTTTAGAAACTTCTTGACTCATTTTGTTGTGTTGTTTGACAAAGATAATTTTTTGTGGAGAAAAATCGAAGTAAAAATATAATTTTAAATATTCTGTCTTAGTGTAATACTTTTTTGTAGATATTAAAATAATAAAAATCTCAATACCTACTAAAAAAAAAGAGCTACCTAATTTATCTTGTGAAAAGTAATTCTCGGTATTTAGTTAACGGCCATAAGTTATCATCAACCATTGTTTCTAACTTATCACAATGATATCTAATCTGCTCGAAGAAAGGTTTCACATTATTACAATACATCTCCGCAGACTTTAAACCAACATGTTTATTCGCTTTTTTACGCTGTTCTGTCATTTTATTTACCAAAGAATTTATTTCTGTAATATGATTAGAGATCACCATAATTAACTCAATCTGCTCTTTAGCTATTTTTTTAAAATTTTCTCCAAAAATCTCTTTCAAATTCTTAGTATTCTCCAATAGAGTGTTCTGATAAATAATAGCCGTTGGGACAACATGGTTTCTAGAAATATCTGCTAAAACTCTACTTTCAATTTGAATCTTTTTTGTGTATTCCTCTAATTCAATTTCATAACGAGCTTCAATCTCAACCTTACTCATTACTTCCATTTCTTGGAATAAATCAACAACAGGCTTAGAAATCATAACTTTTAAAGCTTCTGGCGTAGTTTTATTATTAAATAAACCACGTTTATTCGCTTCTATTTCCCAGGCCTCTCCATATCCGTCCCCTTCAAATCTGATGCTTTTAGATTCTTTTATATACTCTCTTAATACATTAAAAACTGCTTCATCTTTTTTAAGGTTCTTATTATCGATTAATTTATCGACTTCAATTTTAAATTCTTTTAATTGTTTAGCAACAATCGTATTTAAAACTGTCATAGGTGTGGCGCAATTAGACCAAGAGCCAACGGCTCTAAATTCAAACTTATTTCCAGTAAAAGCAAATGGGGATGTTCTATTTCTATCTGTATTATCTAATAAAATCTCTGGAATTTTACCAATAATATTAAGTTTTAGATCTGTTTTCTCTTGTGGAGATAATTTACCTTTTGTAACATTTTCTAATTCATCTAAAACAGCCGAGAGCTGACTCCCTATAAAGACAGACATAATCGCAGGTGGAGCTTCATTAGCTCCTAATCTATAGTCATTGCTTGCAGAGGCTATAGAAGCTCTTAATAATTCTTGGTTTTCATAAACTGCTTTAATTGTATTTATAAAAAAAGTTAAAAATTGCAAATTTTTCATTGGTGTCCGTCCTGGACTCAATAAATTAGTTCCAGTATCTGATGATAAGGACCAATTATTATGTTTTCCTGAACCATTGATTCCTTCAAATGGTTTTTCGTGAAATAAAACTTTAAAATGATGTCGTTTAGAAACTTTCTCCATTACATCCATTAACAAGGAATTATGATCTACTGCTAAATTTGCTTCCTCAAAAATTGGGGCTAATTCAAATTGATTTGGAGCAACTTCATTATGCCTTGTTTTTACAGGAATACCCAACAACATACATTCTTGTTCTAAATCTTGCATAAAACTCATGGCACGAGCTGGGATTGTCCCAAAATAATGATCATCTAATTGTTGTCCTTTTGCTGGTGAGTGTCCAAGTAAGGTTCTACCTGTCATTAATATATCTGGTCTTGATAAAGCCAAAGCTTCATCAATTAAAAAATATTCTTGTTCCCAACCTAAAGTAGCATTAACTTTAGATATATTTTTGTCAAAATATTTACCTACGGCAGTTGCAGTAGTATCTAAAGCTTGTAACGCTCTTAATAAAGGAGTTTTATTATCTAATGCTTCACCTGTATAAGATACAAATATGGTTGGTATACATAAAGTTGTTTCATATACGAATGCAGGTGATGTTGGATCCCAAGCCGTATATCCTCTTGCTTCGAAAGTATTTCTTATGCCTCCATTAGGAAAACTTGAGGCATCTGGTTCTTGTTGAACTAATTGTTCACCGTCAAATTTTTCTACAGCCAAACTACCGTTAATTGACTCAAAAAAAGCATCATGCTTTTCTGCAGTTGCTCCGGTCAAAGGTTGAAACCAATGCGTATAATGAGTAGCTCCTTTAGACATTGCCCAATCTTTCATACTAACTGCTACTTGATCTGCAATCTTTCTATCTATTTTCTTTCCATGAACAATTGCATCCATTACACTTTCATAAGCTGCCCTTGTTAAATATTGCTGCATCGCATTATTATTGAAAACATTCTTCCCAAACAACGAAGATCTTTTTTCGGTTTCAATAATTTTAATTGGCTTTCTGTTTAGAGTTTCTTGTAAAGCGTTAAATCTAATAATTGACATATTACTAATATTTAGATGAAAAAGTTTATATAATACAAATATACCCTTTCATTTTTAGGGATTAAATTAATTTATAAACAATTTAAATATTTTACCCCCTATTTTTTTGATAGTTCATTAAAATATTTCATTTTTGTAGACTTAATATAATATCACAACAATACCTACTATGGCGAAAATTAAATTAGAATACATTTGGTTAGATGGATACAATCCAACTCAGAATATGAGAAGTAAAACCAAAGTAGAAGAACACGAAAATTTCCAAGGAACAATTGCAGAATTAAAAAATTGGTCTTTCGATGGTTCATCAACTAGACAAGCATCAGGCGGTGCTTCTGATTGCTTATTAAAACCAGTTTCGATCTATCCTGATCCTGCAAGAATAAATGGTTACTTAGTTATGACTGAAGTTTTAAACGCTGATGGTACACCTCATATTTCTAACGGAAGAGCCTCTATAGAAGATGAAGACAATGATTTTTGGTTTGGTTTTGAGCAAGAGTATTTTATTATGGATACCAAAACACAATTACCTTTAGGATTCCCTATCGGGGGATATCCTGCACCTCAAGGAATGTACTATTGTTCGGTCGGGGGTAAAAATACTCACGGAAGAATTTTAGTTGAAGAGCACGCTGATTTGTGTATTGATGCAGGACTAAATTTTGAAGGCATTAACCAAGAAGTTGCTTCAGGTCAATGGGAGTTTCAATTATTTGCAAAAGGAGCTAAGCAAGCAGGAGATGAAATTTGGATAGCACGATATTTATTAGATAGGTTAACAGAAAAGTATGGATATTATATTGACTATCATCCAAAACCACTCGGGAAAGAATTGGATTGGAATGGGTCAGGTATGCATGCTAACTTCTCTAATACTGTTTTAAGAGAATGTGGTTCAAAAGAGACATATGAAAAGATATGTGAAGCTTTTAGACCTTTAGTAAAAGAGCATATAGCCGTTTATGGTGAGTTTAATGATCAACGTTTAACTGGAGAACATGAGACTGCTTCCATTAACGATTTCTCTTTCGGAGTTTCAGATAGAGGAGCTTCTATTAGAATTCCAATTATTACTGTTGAACAAGGATGGAAAGGCTGGCTAGAAGACAGAAGACCCGCTTCAAACGGGGATCCTTATAAAATTGCTGGTAGAATAATTAAAACTGTAAAGTCAGCTAATATTAGTTAACATAAAATCATGTATAAAGCTAGCAATTTGCTAGCTTTATATTTACAAAAAATAGTTTTTATATTGCTGTATAAATAAAGGCACAATAGATTATCAATAAAATAACACCGTCCCTCCTACTTAGTTGATTTCTTTTAGAGAGCATAACTAAAGGTAAAAGTAAAAAAGAGATTCCTAACATCCAAAATATATCATTTGTAAGCAGTCCTTGATCAAATAATTCAACTGGAGTTATAATGGAAGTAATTCCTAGAACAGCTAGAATATTAAAAATATTTGAGCCTAATAAATTTCCTAATGAAATCGCTTTCTCTTTATTTAGAGCTGCTATTATTGAGGTAGCTAATTCTGGGATACTTGTACCAAAAGAAACAATAGTTACAGCTATTACGCGTTCACTAACACCAAATTCTTGCGCTAAAGAAGTTGCTCCAAAAACTAATAATTCTGAACCAACCCAAAGACTAAAGCCACCTATAATTAAAAAAAGCACGATTTTAAATACTGGTAAAGAATCCTTTTCATCTGTTAACTCTTCAATCTCATTTGATTTCTCAAAACGAAGTAAATAAAATAAGAACAAAATTAATAACGTAAATAAAATAATTCCTTCGTACCAAACAATAATATTATCAAATCCTAAAAATAAATATAATAATAGGGAAGCCATTATCATAAAAGGCCAATTAGTATTGTAAAAACTTTTTTGAACTTTAATTTCGCCTAACAACAGTGTAATTCCTAAAACCAGTCCTAAGTTAGCAATATTAGAGCCTATAACATTTCCTAATGCTAAATCTGGTGAGCCATTTAACGCAGCATTTAAACTTACAATTAACTCTGGAGCTGAGGTAGCAAAAGAAACTACTGTCATTCCGATAACAATTTTAGGTATACTTAACTTTAGTGATAAAGCTACTGCCGATTTTAACAACCAGTTACCACCTATAATCAAAAAAATTAAACCTCCAATTATTAATAAAATGTTCATTAATTTTTATTTTTAACGAAGATACATTTTTATGTGTTTTTAAAAAGCAAAAAAATAGTTAGTGTATTATTATTATGTATTTTTGAGTTGTTAAAATCGTATTCATGAAAAAACAATTTTTTAAAAATATTGCAAAACTGAACAAACTAATCTTTCCGTCATTTACAAAAAAACAGTTAGATATTTCAAAAGCATCAAAATTTCAATTAGCAATAATTGGTTGGAGAGCCATAATTACGATGAATTCCCTAGACTAAATAAGAGATAATGAATAACGAGCATATAAAAGTATTTTCAGAATCCTCGATTGTAGTTAAAGGTTTAGAAATACGTCTTGAAGATAATGATATAGGATCAATTATAAAGGATCAAATAAACTCAGGAATAATGGGTGGTTTTGGAACTTTAGATAGAACTGTAGATTTATTTATTCTAAATATTGATTTGGAAAAAGCTACTCCAATAATTAACAATTACAAAGAAAAAATAAATTCATAAAAGTAACAAATAGCTTTTCTTATTTAAAAAATGCTATTATATTTGCTCCCGCAAAAAGGCCATGTGGCGCAACTGAATAGCGCACTTGATTACGGCTCAAGAGGTTGCTGGTTTGAATCCAGCCATGGTCACAAAAAAAAAGCGATTATCTAATTTAATAGATAATCGCTTTTTATTTAATAAAAATTTCTTAGTTAAATTTATATTGAATTCCTTAAGTTAATTTAAAGATAATAATAAAAAATTAATCTAAGTAATGTCTCAAAGCAACTCTATGCTCAGGTATGGACTTATTGTACTTTTCAACTACTTGCTCTAAAATCTCAGGCTTCAAGTACCCGATTTCTTTTCTAGAGGTATATTTTGCAACAAAAAGATTGTAGTTTGAGCCATCTTTTTCAAAAATTAAAAAATGGGTTGAATTTAATTCTGTATAACAAATATAATTTCCTAAAAAGGCCAATGATTCATCCTTGAAAAAAGCTGAGAACTGATAATATTTAAAAATATTTTCCATATTTTATATTAATTCGGCAGATAAGCCTAGTTGTAATAGCTTAGAACACTTGGGCTCTAACTCTTTAAAATCTCCTGATTTAACAGTACATTTTCCTTTATAGTGAACTAAAAAAGTACATTGTTCTGCTTGTTCTAAAGTATGATCACATACAGAGATTAGGGAATCAATTACAAAATCGAATGTATTTACCTCATCATTGTGTAAAACAATTTCGTGCTGAAAAACTTCTTTCTCAAGAACTGCTTCTTTTTCTTGTTTTTTCTCTTTAGTACTCATATTGCTAAATTAAAATAATTTTAACTCTTTTGATACTTTAATGCTACCCAATTATTTCTTTCTATAGTAGTTTCAAGTTTTAAATTAAACTTAGATACTTCTTCGTTAATAATAAGAATATCTTCTTTATAGAAGCCACTTAATAGCAAAACACCATTCTGGTTTAAACAATTCGTATACGTTTCCATATCTGCCAATAGAATATTTCTATTAATATTCGCTATAATAACATCATACTTTTTATTTATTAAAAGAGAGGAATCACCTTCAAATACTGAGATGAATTGACAATTATTACGGCCGATATTCTCTAAAGAGTTTAAATAACACCAGTTGTCAATATCTATTGCATCGGTAGGATTAGCCCCTTTCATTTCAGAAAATATTGCTAATATACCTGTACCGCAACCCATATCTAATACTTTCTTATTATCTAAATTTAAATTTAATAAATGCTGAATCATCATATGAGTAGTTTCGTGATGTCCAGTACCAAAACTCATTTTTGGCTCTATAACTATATCATATTTTAAATGAGGGTTTTTATGAAATGGTGCACGAATACTAACTAAATTATCAACATGAATTGCCTCAAAATTTTTTTCCCATTCTGCATTCCAATTAGTTTGTGCAACTTCACTTTTAATATAATCAATTAAAAACTCGTTTGAATTTAAAACAAAAATAGAATCTAAAATAGAATCATTCCAACTTACTTTTTGAATATATGCAATTACCCCATTTTCATTTTCGATAAAACTCTCAAAACCAACATTACCAAGCTCTGCTATTAGAATTTCTGTTGCGGGCTCTTTAGGAGTTACTGTAAAATTATATTCTATATATATATTGTCCATAAATGAGTAATATTGTTATAAAAAAATGCATCAAGACCTTAATCTTGACGCAAATTTATTCCTTTTAATTAAAAGAAAGTTAAATTGCTTTTATGATTGCTATGAAATCTTGAGCGTTTAAAGCTGCTCCTCCAATTAACCCTCCATCTACATCTGGCTTTGAAAAAATCTCTTCTGCATTTGATGGCTTTACACTACCTCCGTATAAGATGGAGACATTATTAGCTAACGTTTCATTATATTTTTCTTTTATGATTGCTCTTATAAACGCATGCATCTCTTGTGCTTGTTGAGGACTAGCGGTTTCCCCTGTACCAATTGCCCAAACAGGCTCATATGCCAAAACGATATTTTTCCATGCAGAAGCTTCCAAATGGAATAACCCATTTTTTAATTGACTTTCTACAACTTTAAAATGGTTTTCTGAACTTCTATCTTCCAATAACTCTCCAAAACAAAAGATAGCCTCCATATTATTTTTTAAAGTGGTATTTACTTTTTCTGATAAAATAGCATCCGTTTCACCAAAATAAGATCTTCTCTCAGAGTGTCCAAGAATTACAGATTTAATACCAATATTTTTTAACATATCTGCAGAGATTTCACCTGTAAAAGCTCCATTTTTTGCTTGGTGCATGTTTTGAGCTACAACTTCAATTTTGGATTTATTTGCTCTTTTCACAAGAGAAGAAAGGTTTACAAATGTTGGAGCAACTAAAACTCTTGTATTATTAAAAGAGAAATCTTTTAAAGAGTTTTTAAGTTCATTAATCAAAGTTTTAGACTCATCTTTATTGTTATTCATTTTCCAGTTTCCTGCAACAATTTTAGCTCTCATACTTAAGTGTATTATTAATTTTTGTTAAGCTGTAAATTTAGGAAATGAAAAAAGAAAAACGAATTAGAAAACGGAATAGTTACTATAACGATTTATTTAACTTTCTTCAAAGCTTTAACTATATTTTTATCTAATGCATTAGTGGCCTTAAACATTGAAATATCTCCACTTTCGTCAACAACAATATATCTTGGAATCCAGTTTAAATTAACGAAGTTGACAAAACTTCCATTACTCATACCTTTTGGTAAGTTATAATGTTCCCCATTGATTTTAAAACGAGCAATACCTTTTTTCCAAGAGCTTCTATTTTTATCCACAGAAATAAACAAGAAAATTACCTCTGGATATTCAATCTGTAAATTCTTTATTTTGGATAAACCTTTTATACAGTCTGCACACCATGAAGCCCAAAGATCAATCAAAACTTTCTCTTTATATTGATCAATTATATCTTTAAAAGTTTCCTTCTCATCGGAAACTGAGTAAAGAATATCATCATAAGCATCCTGGGAGAATCGAGAAGGATTTTCAAAATTACAACAATTAAAAATTAAAATTATAACTGATAAAATGATGTATTTATTCATGGTTAATTTAATCTAATTCTTGGATCTAACCAACTGTAAATAATATCTACCAAAATATTAATAATGATGAACAAGGTAGCAATAACTAAAACGCTTCCCATTATAATAGGTAAATCTAAAGTATTTAATGCATTAACAATTTCTTTACCTAGACCATTCCAATTAAATATATATTCAATAAAAACAGCACCAGCAAGCATGGAAGCAAACCAACCAGATATAGCAGTTATAACAGGGTTTAAAGCATTTTTTATAGCATGCTTTGAAATAACGTTATAAGTGGTTAATCCTTTAGCTTTTGCAGTTCTTATGTAGTCTTGATTTAAAACCTCTAATAAGGAATTACGCATTAGCTGGATAATAACAGCTAATGGTCTAATTCCTAAAACAATTGCGGGCAGTAACAGATTTTTAAGCTTTATTGAACTCCCTTCACCAAAATCATCAACCTCATACAAACTCCCTGTCATTTCTAAACCCGTATAATCCTGAAGTACAAAACCAAATAACCAAGCAAATAAAATTGCAGAGAAAAAAGATGGGATACTCATACCGAAAGTACTTACAATTGCAATAATTCTATCAAAAAAAGAATCTTTATAAACCGCAGAAAGTACACCTAAAGTAATACCAAAAAAAATAGCAATTACTATAGAAGAAAGTGCTAAAACTGCTGTATTTGGTAGGGTTTCTGAAATTATTTCAGAAACTTTTTTACCACTTTTCTGAAATGAATCTCTCAAATATGGAAACTTTAAAACAAAAATTTTATCATTTATTGAAAATAATCTCTGGTAGCTATATTTATTTTCAGCTAAATATGTATAATTTTCAATTGAGCTGCTGTGAATAGAAACTGGTGAAAGATCATTTAAATAATAAAAAAACTGAGTAGAAAGAGGTTTATCAAAGCCATACTTTTTTTGGATAGACTTTAACTGAGCTGAATCTTGTCGTTGATCCAACATCATTCTAGATGGGTCTCCTAAAAGGTTAAAAAGAAAAAAAATTACGGTTACAACACCAAATAATGTTAGAAATCCGTAGAAAATTTTATTTAAAACATAACCTATCATCAAAACAAAGATAGTAGAAAGTCTTAAAAAAATGTACCTTTGTAAAAGTTTTATTAGTAAAGATGACAACACAACAATTAGTTACCGAGATTCACACAAAAAAATCTTTTTTATGTATTGGTCTAGATGTAGATTTAGATAAAATTCCACCACATTTACTAAAAGAGGAGGATCCTATATTTGCCTTTAATAAAGCTATTATAGATGCGACACACCATTTATGTGTTGCTTACAAACCAAATACTGCTTTTTATGAAGCCTATGGTATAAAAGGCTGGATGTCATTACAAAAAACTATTAAATATCTAAATAATAATTACCCCGAAATATTTACAATTGCAGATGCAAAACGTGGAGATATTGGTAATACTTCTTCAATGTATGCAAAAGCTTTTTTTAATGATTTAGCTTTTGACTCTGTAACAGTTGCTCCATATATGGGAAAAGATTCTATTGAGCCTTTTTTAGCTTTTAAAAACAAACACACAATCCTTTTAGCCCTAACATCAAATGAAGGAGCTTTTGACTTTCAGACTAAAAAAATAAATCAAAAGGAAGTATACAAAACAGTTTTAGAGACTTCGAAGACTTGGAAGAATTCAGAAAATTTAATGTATGTAGTAGGTGGTACTAAAGCTGAATATTTAAAGGAAATTAGAAAAATTGTTCCGAATTCTTTTTTATTAGTTCCAGGTATTGGTGCTCAGGGAGGAGATCTAGAGGATGTTTGTAAATATGGGTTAACAGATAATGTTGGTTTACTTATTAACTCTTCTCGTGGAATAATTTACGCCTCCAATGATAAAGACTTTGCAAAGGCATCATTAGACAAAGCTACTGAGATACAAACTCAAATGTCAACTATCTTAAATAAGGTTTCTTAAAAAAAAGTAATTAAATTTTAATGATTTTGTAAGCGGATGAACTATTTTCAGAAGCAAATTTAATAAAATAAATTCCTTTTTTGAGTTCAGAAAAGTCGTGCTCTTTTTTAGATGAATTTTGTACAAAAGAAATTATCTTCTCACCTAATAGAGAATAAACTGTTCCCTTAACACCAAAAAGACTAGGCTGGATTTGGATAGTTATTTTATCCTTTACTGGGTTTGGATATATTTTTACTTTAGTTATGTTATCAATATCATTTAATGACGCTGTTGACTCTTGGTAAACCCTTATATAGTCTACAATAATATCACTCTCTGTAAAAGAAGACGATATACTTGGTTCTATAGCTGTATTTAATAATAAGTATTGATCTGAATCAAAAGGCCATGTACTTGAATTCCTAACATCTGGATTGTAAGTATAATGATGGACTCCATCTACTTTAAAGACCATCCTATCTTCATACCACTCTAATGAATAAACATGATACTCTGATGATGCGTTAGGTATGTTTTGACCTCCACCGTTTACAGTACCTCCATAACTTGATGGTGTATGTATTGAACTCTTAACAAAATTTTGATTATTACCCCAGTGCTCCATAATATCAACTTCACCACACGCTGGCCAACTTGTAGTACCATATTGAGCTGCCCAGTAACCACCTGTTTCAGTAATATTTTTTCCTAACATCCAAATAGCTGGCCAAGTTCCAACGCCAGTTGGTAAAATTGCTCTAACCTCTACTTTTCCATATGTAAATGCAAATTTAGAATTTAATCTTGCAGATGTATATTCTTTTGTAACTCCTTGATCTGTAAAAGTTTCCTTTTTTGCAACTAAATGCATATCTCCATCGCTAAGATAAGAATTCACTGTTCTATCTGTATAATGCTGTATTTCACCATTATACCAACTCCAACCATTTGGCAATTGAGTTTGATGGTGCCATTTACCAGAATCAATTGCTCCTGAGCCATTAAATTCATCTGACCAAACTAAGTTATCAAATACCGGGTCTGAACCTGAACCTGAACCATCATTTATCGTTCCGTCATATAAAAAATCATCAATGTATGCAACAACAGTATCTGAGTTATTTTCACCATTAATTTGTAATAAAACTCTATTAAAATCTGTTCTATTTATTGGTATTGGAGAATTTGAATCTAGGTTAATATATGAATCATTTGCAAAATCAAAAGTTATTGTTTGCCACTGATCTAAATTAACTGTTTTTATAATTTCACTTTGTGTAGACCAAGGAGCTCCTAATGAACCGTCTTGAAGCTTCAATGATATTTGATTTGTTTGACTTCCAGAAATATCAGATGAAGAAACATATATCTTTATAGAAAAAGTTCTATTATTTGATAAATCAAAATTTGATGCAGTATTAAAAAAAACATTCGCATAAGTTCCACCAGTATCTGAATATTTCAATACAGTATCTGAAGTATTTATTCCTGTCTTGTATGGGTTAGAAAAGGAGGCGTCAAATTCACAATCGTCACCTGCCCATGTCGAAATTGTACCATTACCCTCAAAATCATCTTCTACTGTTTGTTGAGCTGTAGAAATTATACTAATAAATAATAAAATGAAAAAATAATAATTCATTGGAAATTTTTTTCAAATAAATAACTTTATTGATCACAATGCAAAATAAGAACCAATACAAAAACAATACAAATATAAAATTAAATCATTAATTTTATATTATTTAGTTGGAATTTAAGGTGCTTTTTTTATTTATAAGAAAGAATTCAGATTCGTTTTAATCATATGAATAAAGATATTTATATGAATTTATCTGTTTTTTTATCGTAACCATAAGGACAATGTTTACAACCACTTTTACAACAATACCCTCTTTTTAAATGAAATTTATCAGTAAACACTTTGTAACCTTGATTATTTAAGTAATAATCGCCGTCTTCTAAGGGTATTCTTTTATTATACATCTTCTAAAAGATAAATATTATCAATAAAAAAGACGCTCTAAAAAAGAACGTCTTCTTCTTATTTATTTTATGCCCCTGGAGGAAATTTAGAAATAATTTCTTTAACAAACTCATTAATTCTATTCTCTTTCTTTTGACGATTATGAATACGTAAAGCTCCAGTTCCTATACCTTGCCAAACTAATTCTTTTTTTGATTTATCAATAAAATCAATAAAAAGAGTTCCTTCAGAATATTGAGAGACATTCATATTATTACTCATACCATTCATCATCCAAGGTGTCCAGCCCCAAGCTGCTCCATAACCATATCCAAAATTATTCTGATTCTGATTTATATTAACCTTTTCTCTAGATTTAGTAAAAATACTAACTAATATATCAGGGTTTTCTGATTTCTTAAAACCTTTTAATAATAATTCTGATTCTATAGCTCGTAATATTCTCTTTTTGTCTAGATCAGAAATATCAGATTGATCAATACCTGGCTTATAAAAAGCA